>Ga0209777_10000396_pt1 | contig 73606 bp, 62 predicted proteins | sample FrelakmetHBP12HB_FD_187147 | JGI IMG/M metagenome (GOLD analysis project Ga0209777, IMG submission 187147) | Freshwater lake sediment microbial communities from the University of Notre Dame, USA, for methane emissions studies -HBP12 HB (SPAdes)... | ecosystem: Environmental > Aquatic >...
CACTGAAGGGAACATTAAGTTCTGCGCAGTGCGCTGCGCACCGATCCATGGTTTCTTGAAGATGAATCAGAATAGCTCTGTCGGTTTCGTAGGCAACAACCTCTATAGAAAGAGGCCGCTTTTTTTGTGAAAGCAATTTATCCACGCAGGCCGCAAAGAGAACACCCGCCCCTGCGCCGGGGTCGAGAATTCTGACATTTTTTGTTCTGGGTTCAAATAACGATGACATAAAATCAGCGATAGAGGATGGGGTGAGGAATTGACCAATCTGAGAACGATCAGTCCTGCTCGTCACAGCGTTAAATAATTGACGAACATTATCTAACATATTTAAAGATTCAAGCGTCATAACGACTTCTTTTAATGCTTAAGGATAAATCAAATCTAAAAAGCTTTGCCGTTACCTATTTTACCAATATTTTATCTAAAGCCGGAAAAATCTTGCCTAAATTTTCCGGCTGGGTGCCGCCCGCCTGAGCCATATCGGGACGGCCGCCGCCGCTCCCGCCGACCAGCGGCGCGAGTTCCTTGATGATGTTTCCGGCGTGATATTTCCCGGCCAAGTCTTTGGTTACCATGCACAACAACAATGCTTTCTCACCAGCTTTGCTGCCTAAAAGAATAATACCGGATTCCATCTTGTCGCGCAGTTTATCGCCGAAGTCGCGCAGGCTCTTGGCATCAGCAATGCTCACTTCCGTTGCTAACACCTTTACCCCGCCAATTTCCCGCACCTGGCTTATCAGATCGCCGGAGTCCTTGGACGCGAGTTTTCCTTTGAGGGCTTCAATTTCTTTTTCTAGTTCCTTTGTATGCTTGAGCAATTTATCGGCACGGTCGGCAAGTTCCAGGGGATTAGCTTTAAATAATCCGGCGGCCTTTTTGAGTTCTTCTTCCGACTTTTGCACATGCGTGAGCGCTTCCCTTCCGGTAACGGCTTCAATTCTGCGAACACCCGCGGCAATGGCCGACTCGTGAACAATTTTTAACAGGCCGATGTCTCCCGTCTGGCGAACATGCGTTCCGCCGCACAGTTCAATGCTCATATCCTCCATATTGACCACGCGCACGGTTGCGCCGTATTTTTCGTCAAACACGGCCGTGGCACCGGTTTTGAGTGCCTCTTCCAGCGCGCAGACTTCGGTCGTTACTGTCAAATTATTTCGAATCATTTCATTGGCTATGGTTTCTACACGTTGGAGTTCTTCATCACTGATTTTGGAAAAATGGGTAAAGTCAAAACGTAGACGTTCGGCGTTCACCAGAGAGCCGGATTGTTTGATGTGATCGCCCAGCACTGCTTTGAGCGCGGCCTGCAAGATGTGTGTGCCGGAATGATTGGCGGCAATGGCCGCTCTTCTTTCCGGATCGATAATCAGATCTTGAATCTTTGCGCCGACTTTGATCTCGCCTTTCAGGACTGTGCCTTTATGCACAATAAATTTATCGATTGGTTTCTTTGTGTCCTTAACGGCGAAGGTAAAACTATCCCCTTCCAGATAACCAATATCACCAGCCTGTCCGCCGGATTCGCCGTAAAATGGTGTTTTCGTAACAACGATCTCTGCTTCCTGACCTTCGCTTGCACTATCAACAAGTTTCCCATCCACAAAAATGGTCGCAATACTCGAATCTCTTATGGTGGTCATGCCTTCATAACCGCAAAACTCGCTCAATATTCCTGAGCTTGCAGCTTTGAGGTAGCATTCGGCTACTGCTTCTTCGCCGCTCCCCTTCCAGGCGCCACGCGCTCTTTCTCTTTGCTTCTCCATCTCGGCTTCAAAGCCAGCCGTATCGAGTGTAAAATTATCTTTTTTAACAATATCCGCAGTCAAGTCGGTGGGGAAACCAAACGTATCGTAGAGTTTAAAAACGAGAGCGCCGGGCAAAACCGCTTTGCCCGCTTTCTTCAGGTCTGCCGTTTCTTCCTGCAAAATGCGCAGCCCGGCGTCGAGCGTTTCCATAAAACGCTGTTCTTCGTTGAGAATAACTTTAGTAATATAAGATGCCTTATCCACCAGATCGGGATAAACATCCTTCATCATGTCGATGACAACTTGAGCGCTCTGATGCAAAAATGGTTTGTTGATACCGAGCAATTTCCCGTGGCGCGCCGCCCGCCGTAAGAGGCGCCGCAACACATAACCGCGGCCTTCATTGCTGGGCAGAATTCCATCGCCAATCAAAAATGTCAGAGCACGGCTGTGATCGGCAATGACCCGGGTGGAGACATCATTGTCAGCGTTTTTACCATAGGTCTTACCGGATGTTTTTTCCACAAGCCGGATAATGGGCGTGAAAGAATCAGTATCATAGTTACTTTTCACACCCTGAATAACAGCCGTCAAGCGCTCCAATCCCATGCCGGTATCGATGCTGGGCTTGGCCAGCGGATTTAATTTCCCGTTTTCATCGCGATCAAACTGTGTGAAGACAAGATTCCAGATTTCCAGATAGCGGTCACAACCGCAGTCAAGATCACATTCGGGGCGGCCACAGCCTACGCTTTCGCCCTGATCGTAAATGATTTCGGAGCAAGGACCACAAGGGCCGGTCTCCCCCATCATCCAGAAATTACTTTTTTCACCCATGCGGACGATGCGATCTTTCGGCACTTTCATCTTTTTATTCCAGATAGCGAATGCATCATCGTCATCTTTATAAATCGTGACCCACAGCTTTTCTTTGGGCAATTTAACAATATCTATCAAGTATTCCCATGCCCAGGCAATCGCTTCTTCTTTGAAATAATCACCAAAGGAAAAATTGCCGAGCATTTCGAAAAAAGTATGATGCCGCGAGGTGACGCCGACATTTTCCAAGTCGTTGTGTTTGCCGCCAGCGCGCGCGCATTTCTGGCAGGATGCCGCCCTAGTATAACCTCTTTTTTCCAGACCTAGAAACGCGTTTTTGAATTGAACCATACCGGCATTGGTGAAAAGCAGGGTCGGATCATCTTTGGGAATCAGGGCGGAGCTAGCCACCCGTGTATGTCCCTTAACTTCAAAATACTTTAAAAAGCTTTCCCTGATTTCACTCCCCGTTTTCGGCATTAATCTCCTCCTCCGCTGTCTTTCCCAGTTTTTTTAAGATCAAGCCCGGCGGGAAACCACGTCCCATCAAGCTTTGAAATATTCTTTTTTTTTCCTTCAAATCTAAAATATCTATTTTTTTCCTTGACGCTTTTTTCTTAATTAAAAATGCAATTGCCTCTTCTTCCGAAATTTCCCGGCGTGCTTCCTCCACGGCTGCAGATATTAATTCCGCCTCCACACCTTTTTCCCGTAGATTGACAAATATTTTTCTATCTCCCCAAAGTTTGTTTGCAGCAAGATTGCGCGCCCATTGAACGGCAAAAGACGCGTCATTGAGATACTTCAAATCGTGGAGTTTTTCCAGTGCTTCTTTAATGACAACTGCGGGAAAACCTTTTTCCCGCAGTTTCTTTTCCAGCTCTTTTTCCGAGTGCGGCCGCATGGACAAAAGGCGATAAGCTTTTTGTTTGGCAGCCGCCAGATCTAAAACCTTCACTTATTCTCTTCCTGCTCTTTAGCCACGATACCCAACTTGGCGCGCACATCATTTTCCACAGCCGTCATAATATCCGGATTTTCTTTTAAGAAAATGCGCGAATTATCCCGGCCTTGGCCTATTCTGTCACCTTTGTAGGAATACCAAGCGCCGCTTTTCTCAACGATTCCGTTTTCCGCCGCCAGATCCAGCACATCTCCTTCCCGTGAGATACCTTCGCCGAAGATAATATCAAATTCCGCTTCTCTGAAAGGTGGGGCCAGCTTGTTTTTTACAACTTTAACTTTGGTTCTAAAACCGATGACTTCCTGACCGTTCTTTATCGAAGTCATTTTGCGAATATCGAGCCGCTGTGAAGAATAAAATTTCAGGGCATTACCGCCGGTGGTAGTTTCCGGGTTGCCGAAAAAGACGCCGATTTTCATGCGCAATTGATTGATAAAAATAACGGTTGTTTTGGATTTGCTGATACTGCCGGTAAGCTTTCGTAACGCCTGCGACATGAGTCTCGCCTGCAAGCCCATTTGCGCGTCACCCATTTCACCTTCCAATTCGGCTTTGGGAACCAACGCGGCAACGGAGTCAATTACCAAAACATCCAACGCGCCGCTGCGAACAAGAGTTTCGGCAATCTCCAGCGCCTGCTCGCCAGTATCCGGCTGGGAGATCAGGAGTTCGTCAGTATTAACGCCGATTTTCTTGGCATAGGTTACATCCAGGGCATGTTCGGCATCAACAAATGCTGCAATTCCGTTTTGCTTTTGCGCTTCCGCGACAATGTGCAGCGCCAGTGTGGTCTTTCCGCCTGATTCCGGCCCGTAGATTTCAATGACTCTACCGCGCGGGACGCCAAAAGTCCCCAATGCAATATCCAAACTAAGCGATCCGGTGGAGATTGCCGGAACATCGGCAACCCGCTCCGAGCTACCCAATTTCATAATCGATCCCTTGCCAAACTGCCTTTCAATCTGAGTAATCGCCAAATCAACGGCTTTTGATCTATCTACATCTGCGCACATAATATAGTGACCTCCCTTATTTTTATTTTATGTAAAATTTAATTAATGTTCCTTGCTATTATTAATCCTTATCCGGAAAAATAAAACTTTCCTAGTTTTGTGTAAATAGCCCCCTGCTTTGCCAGTTTACTTTGAAATAAAATTATTTCTGCGCAGTTAAATTTACCCGCGATAAAATCGTTATACTTATGCAAAGCCTCGCTAATTCCCATTATCTCCTGTGGAATTTTAACCCGGCCTAAAGTCAAATGCGCGCGAAATGGCCTGTTTTCCCGAGGAAAACCAATTCCCTCAAAATCTTTTTCCAACTGTGTTTGCAGCGCGGCTAATTTCTCTATATCACCTGTCGCTCCCAGCCAGAAAACACGCGGCCTTCGGGCATCGGGGAAAACTCCTATCTTTTCCATATTTAGAGATAGAGTCGGCACTGAAGCTACTTGCTTTTTTACTATAGCGCAAATATTTTTTACATCGTCTTGATCAATGTTGCCGAAAAATTTTAATGTAATGTGATTGCCTTGAGATCTCGTCCAGCTTATCTTCCCTTTTATTTCTTTTTTTAAATTCTCCTGCAGGCGGGAGACTGCCTGCAAAACATCTTCTGTTGGCTCAATTGCTAAAAATGCCCGTATGTTCTTTTGTGTGTCCATTTGCTATTGACCTTTTCCCTGCAAAAAATCCTTGATCATAATCAATGCCGCTTCGGAAAAAACATGTTTGTTCCTTTTGCGATCCCATCTAAAAACATGGTGAGCGCATATCGTTTGAGCAGAATCACTTAAAGCCAAATAAACAGTGCCCACGGGCTTATCCTTGCTGCCGCCGGTTGGACCGGCAATGCCGGTGGAGGAAAGACCTAAATCAGTGCCGGCAATTTTGCGGACTCCTTCAGCCATCAAACGCGCCGTTTCTTCACTAACCGCTCCATGCTTTTCAATCACTTTTACGGGAATACCAAGCAAATTTACCTTGGCGGCATTGCTGTAAGTGATCACTGAGCGCTCGAAAAAAGCCGAGCTTCCCGCAACATCGGTCAAGCGATTAGATATTAGTCCGCCGGTGCACGATTCCGCCACTGCCAAGGTCATTTTTTTCTCTATCAGCAGAGCGGCAACAATCTCTTCGAGAGTTTCCTCGCCGTAATGAAATATGTATTTTTCCAGCCGGGCTGTTATTTCATCTCGCGCCATCTTTAATTTATCCTGGGCTTCTTTTAAAGTTTCCCGGCGCGATATCAAAACAAGATGATTTTCAGGGAAAACAGGATAAAAACCGATAATCACACCCAAAGAACTAAAATCGATGTCTTTTAGAGCGTCGTCAACAGCCGCTTCGGAAAGCCCGAAAGTTTTGATGGTTTGTTTAGCGGAATATTGTTCATTTTGCGGGAAATACCTGCGCAAAATGGGAATAACTCCCTCCGGCAACATCCTTTTCGTTTCGGCGGGAACTCCGGGAATAACAAGAATAAATTTTCCTTCCCAATGCAGCACAAAACCGGCGGCTGTTCCCACTGGATTGGCAATGATTTCTGCGCCCAGCGGAAACATGGCCTGCTTAGCGTTATTTTCTACCCAGCGTAAATTATATTTGGCAAACCTTTCTTTGATGCCGTTTAAAACGATTTCATCAGTGTATAACGGCAGGCCGAAAGCCCGAGAGATAGCGGCAGTTGTTATATCGTCGGCAGTCGGTCCCAAACCTCCCGTGCAAATTACGGCATCCGTCATCGGCAACAAATAATTCAAACGACTTTTAATAGATTCAAAATCATCACCCACGGACATTATAGCTTCCACGTGCCAGCCCTGCTGATTTACTTCCCGCGCAATAAACGAAGAATTGGTATCGACAGTGCGGCCGTTCATCAGTTCATTGCCGATAGTTAATATGCCTATTTTCATAGCACTCCAAAAAATACCAGCAACAACATCAATACCCCCGCATAAATTCCGGCGGCAACATCATCCAGCACAATGCCCAAGCCGCCGGGCATTTTCTGCAGATCACGGAGGGGAAAAGGTTTTAAAATATCAAAAATCCGAAACAAAACAAAGCCGACTAATAGGTGCAAGCCAGTTATCGCTACCGGCAGCATAGCCACTTGAAAGCCGGCAATTTCATCAATCACAATGCGCTGGTCATCTTTTTTCCGGTAAACTTGTTCTGCGCGTTCGGCGATATAAATAGCTAAAACCAATAAAAAGATTACAATTAAAAGACGCAACAACCAGGGGAAAGGCCAACAAATAAGACAAATCCCAACACCAACCAATGTGCCGATGGTTCCGGGAGCAAAAGGGGCCAATCCGGCACCAAAACCAGTTGCCAATAATTTTATCAGCTTTTCGTTCATTACCGCTCCACTGGCTCTAATAAACTAAAATATCGTCTATTATCAATCAGTTAAGTTCGCGCAGGCTATCTTTTTTTTAGAGTTGTGTCAATTGTTTTTACAGATGCTTTCCCCTAAATTTCCCTGTGCGTAAACTTCTTTAATTTTTTCGGCCGCTAAAAAAATCTTGACAATAGAACAATCGTTCTATACCATACCTTACATGAAAGTCAAGCGAACTTTATCGGATGTGGAGAAAAAAATTTCCGCCTTTTTCCGGAAAAATAGGCGTATGCCGACATACTCGGAAATGGCTGAAATTATTGGTGTACATTCCAAAAGTGTCGTCCACTTCTGGGTAAAAAAAATGATGGCTTCCGGGCTTTTGCAAAAAGATGCTAAAGGCTTTTTATCACCAGCACGTTTATCGCTGGGCTTGCCTCTGGCTGGAGAAGTTTGCGCCGGTTTTCCCTCTCCTGCGGAAGAAGAATTGCGCGATGTCATTTCTTTTGACGAATACCTCGTGGCGCATCCGGAAACATCGTTTTTACTTTCCGTCACCGGTGATTCCATGACCGGCGAAGGAATAATGGAAAAGGATTTAGTCATTGTAGAAAGGGGCCGGGAACCGAAAAACGGGGATATAATTCTGGCCGAAGTGGACGGAAACTGGACGATGAAGTATTTCCGCAAGAAAGGAAAAACGGTAACGCTGGAAGCAGCTAATCCCAAATATCCCCCGATTATCCCGCAAGCGGAGTTGCGTATTGCCGGCGTCATTACCGCGGTCGTAAGGAAATATCATAAGTGAGGTTTAAAAGCTTGAATTCATTTAATAATAATTGTAATATTAAAACTACAAAAAAATGTTTTATACAGAAAGCAGCAGTCTGTGTTTACAGAATTATACAGACTGTATAAACATTGTTGGGCAATGAAGAAAGGAGTACTCAGATGCTGAAGAAAGTGGGCTGGCTCGCCGTGGCAATGGTTTGTTTGTTGGTCTCCAATCTACAGGCTGGTGTTCATCCTCTATTCTGGAAGAATCACCAATCGAGACAACAGGAGGCGCGAGGGTGGCTCGATGGATTTAAGAAATTGGACGCCCAGATACCCACCTTATCGCCCGCCGAGCAGCGCTGGCTGCAAACCGAGTACGATGATGAGATTGAAAACGCAAAGGGGCATTTTACAAAGCGATCGCTTGACGCAATGAATAGCAAAGAATTCAACCTGCTAATAGCAAAATCACACGTGGCAAAGATAATACCTGTTTTATCAGAGCTTTCTCGTCCAAACATTCAGGACCAAAAGAGGGAAGTGGTTCTTTGGACTAGGTTAGCATCGCTTTTCATGGACAATGAATTCTGGCAAGCAATAGATAGCCTTGTTGAACGTGGGGTAGTGGAGAAAGAGATTAACGGCGTCAAGCAGTTTTATAGTCTTAACCACACCCTCGCCGCAAAATACATTGTGGAAGAAATAGTGCTGAGGTACTTAAACGGAAATCTTAGCAAATAGAGTGCCCAACACGTCAATCCAGCCGATCGCTACGCTCCGGCTGATTTTTTCGTTACGGTAAAATAAAAAAATGGAAACTGAACCCCTAAATAAATTAATAGAAACATTAAACTCCACGGGTCTTGAAATGGTAAAACATAATCTTCAGGGCTTTAAATACCAAAATCATGAAGGCCCCTACGTAAGAGAGTGGATAAATAAAAAAGAACAAGAGCTAAAAAATATAGAACTCGAAAATATTCGCAAGAATGCATCCCAAAATAAGATATATAAAAAATTCAAGCATGTTAATTTTATAATCCAACAAACAATAACGAAAAACCTTCCATATATTATTAAAACTGTAATTGCTGCTGTAGTTGTTGCTTTTATTATTTTGGGTATTAGGTATTTTTTTCATATTGATTTAAAACCATAACCTTTCAATCCAGCCGATCGCTACGCTCCGGCTGATTTATGTGTTACGGCAGTTATAAAGAAAATATCATAAATAGTTGAGAAAAACGGAAGAATAAAGCGAAGTCCGGCAAGAAAAATCCGCAATGCCGTCCTGAAATCCTGTCGATCACCGGCTGTTTGGTTTTTGCCTGAAGAAGTTATTCCAACCCGCTTTCCCATCAACCGGAAACTTTTATACCGGAACGTGTTATGGCTCAGCAACTTTTCACTCTCCATTCCTGGCCGCGCGCCATCGTCCACGTCGACGGCGACGCTTTCTTCACTTCCTGCGAAGAAGCCATTCATCCGGAACTTAAAGGCAAACCGCTCATCACCGGCGGCGAACGAGGTATTGTCGCCTGCGCCAGCTATGCGGCCAAAAAAATGGGTATTAAGCGCGCCATACCGCTCAATGAAGCGCGCAAAATCTGCCCGGAACTGATCATCCTGCCTTCCGATTATGAAACTTACAGCCTGTTTTCGCGGCGGATGTTCAGCATTATGCGCCGCTTCACGCCTGATGTGGAAGAATGTTCGGTGGACGAGGCTTTCGCCGACATCACCGGCATGCGCCGCGTTCTGCACTCCTCCTACGAGGAAATTGCGCTCGCGATGAAAAAGGAAATTGAAAGAAACCTCGGCATCACCGTTTCTGTGGGCGTAAGCATTACCAAGGTGCTCGCCAAGGTCGCCTCTAAACACCAAAAGCCGGCAGGAATGACTGTCATCAGGGGCAGAGAGATTGCCTCCTACCTCCATGATCTGCCGGTGGAAAAAATCTGGGGGATAGGCCCTGCCACCATCAACTATCTCTCCAAGATGGGTATCCGCACAGCACTGGCCTTCGCCCAACTCCCCGAAAAAACCGTGCGGAAAAAATTCACCAAACCGGGAGTGGAAATCTGGCAGGAACTGCGCGGCGAATCCGTTTATGCGGTGACTACCGAAGAAAAAAGGTCCTACGCATCCATCAGCAAAACCAAGACATTTTCTCCGGCAACGTCCGATGCCGAATACCTTTTCGCGCAATTGATGCGTAATATGGAATCGGCCTGCATCAAAGCGCGACGCTATTCTCTCGCGCCGCAGAAAATAATAGTGTTTCTGAAAAAGAACGATTTCGCTACAACCGACAACGAAGCAGTCCTTTCCCATCCGTGCGCCTGCCCGTTGGAGTTTACCGGTGTCATCCGCGAACTTTTTTCGGCCTGCTATCGCCCGCAAGACATTTACCGCGCCACCGGCGTTATCCTGCTTGATCTCGCGCCAGACAATAACACTCAATACACTCTTTTTGATAACCCCGTGCAGGCCGAAAAAATCAAAGATGTTTATACCGTTGCCGACAAGCTGGGAAAGAAGTTCGGCAAACACACTCTGCACCTGGGCAGCTCTCATCTGATTGAAAAACTAGGTAAAGGCCGCCGGGGCTCACCCACTGTGCGGGAGCAGACGATCCTCAAAGGCGAAACAAAGCGCCGCCATTTAGGTTTGCCGCTTATCCATGTAAAAACAAAAAATTAAAACTGTTTCTATGATTTCATCGAAATGCGCATAAGCCAAAGACAATATTTAGCTTTTACAATACTGTTCAATAATTATTTTTCAATTGCATAAAACGCAGCAATAGTCTAAAAATGATTTGTTACACAAATAAAATAAAAAAAGAGGTGAAAGAAATGACCAATATCTCTTTAACCGCACAAAGCGGCATAAAGTCCTACCGCAAAGCGATTAGCGCTTTTTCTCTCTTAGTTTTGCTGCCATTGCTGTTAAGCCTCATCAATATAACTTTTGCCGAAAGCTGGAAAATCCACTTCTTTCCGGCAGCTATCATTTTGGCGGCAATTGTTTTCGGCGCTGCCGGTGGCATTATCGCCGGAATCTCCGGTTCTCTTTATTCCGCCCTGTTTTTGGGTAATCCTTACATCCTCGTGGGTAATGCTCTCTTCGGTTTGCTTATTGCCGTGTTTTATAAAAAGAGCAATAAAATTGTCCCCTCTGTTTTGCTGGCCTATCTGTGTGAACTTCCATGGCTGATTTTAACTGATTATTATTTCGTCCATTTGCCATCAGTCTTCATTGCCAAACTGGTAGTGGTATTATTTTTGGCCAATATTCTCTGGGCTGTATTGATTAATATAAGCATAAAACAAATACGAAAGTTATTATAGAATTCGGTATGGTTTAATCACGCTTTCATTATATATCTCCGGAGAGGCTGATATGACAGAAGCGCAAAAAACCGACCGCAGGGAATTTCTAAAGAAGGGCTTATCGCTCGGGCTTGTTGCGGGTGGCGCGGTCATCCTCGGCAAACCTGATATCCTTCTGGGCAAAGAAAAAGTTACGGGCATGCCGGATCTTGTCGCCGTTAAAAACGGCGAACCCGATGAGATGTTTAAGAAAGCCATCTCACTGATGGGCGGAATGGGACAATTTGTTAAAAAAGGCCAAACTGTTGTTGTCAAACCCAATATCGGTTTCCCCCGCAAGCCGGAAATCGGTGCCACTACTAATCCGTTGCTGGTAAAAACAATAATCGAACATTGTTATAAAGCCGGCGCGAAAAAAGTTTATATCTTCGACAATACCGTCATGCCCACTTCCAGTAACGCAAGAAACTGTTACAAAATCAGTGGTATAGAAGATGCCGCCAAAGCCGCCGGAGGAATAGTCGTTCCCCCCGATGATTTCGGTTACAAAGAAGTAAAAATCTCTGAGGCCAGGATATTGAAGACGACGGATGTGCACGAATTGATTCTAAATTCAGATGTATTGATAAACGTGCCGGTATTAAAACATCACAGTTCCACGCACCTTTCCATAGCCATGAAGAATTTGATGGGTATTGTGAACAATCGCATGGAATATCATCTAAAGGGTTTAGACCAGTGTATCGCTGATTTTTGTTTATACCGCAGGCCGGATCTTAATATTGTAGATGCTTATAGAGTTTTAATGACTCACGGCCCTTCCGGCCCGCGCGATGAATCTTCGCTTCAGGTGGAATTGAAAAAAACCCTGCTTATGTCCAGAGATATCGTAGCGGTTGATGCGGCTGCGGCAAAGATTTTCGGCAAGGATCCGGAAGACATAAAATACATAAAGCTTGGTCACGAGCAAAAAATTGGTAATATGAACTTAAAAGAGTTAAAAATTGTCACTTATGCAATGTAAGGTGCACATTCATTGAATCTGGCTAAAATCCGCATTGCAATATCTCTCCTTATATTTGCATTGTTTTTGTTCCTGTTTCTAGGAGGCGGGAAAATATCCGTTTTTCTCTCGTCTATTTTGCTTCCCTTCCAATTTGTTCCAGCTTTGGTCAGAATTTTAGCCCAACCCGAAATCTTATTTATTATCGGGCTGGTTACCATTCTGATTATAAGCCTGATTTTCGGCCGGGTTTATTGTTCTTTTCTTTGTCCGCTGGGAATGCTTCAGGATTCTGTCATTGCCTTATCCCGTAAGAGCGGCTTCCGTCGTAAACATACTTTTCGAAAGCCATACAACTGGCTGCGTTATTCCATTCTTGGTTTGACGTTTGTTACTATTGGGCTCGGTTCAATGTCATTGATTAATCTTCTCGATCCCTACAGTCTATCGGGCAGAATTATCATTGAGCTTGGTACGCCTATCCTCGCCGGGATATACAACGCAGGAGTAAGCCTGTTAAAGCATTTAAATATTTATATCTTCTCTAAAGAAGTTCCTTATTTGCCACTGTCTATATTGGCTGCAACGTTTGGGTGCTTCATTTTGGTTTTGATTATGTCTGCTAAGTACGGCCGCCTATACTGCAACACTATCTGTCCCGCAGGAACATTACTGGGACTAATCTCGCGGATCTCGATTTTCAAGTTTGTAATTGATCAAAACAAGTGCCATGAATGTGTCCGGTGTGAAATAGTCTGCAAGGCGGGCTGTATTGATACGCAAAAGAAAAACATTGATCAAAGCAGATGCGTTAACTGCTTCAACTGTCTTGAGGCTTGTCCGCAATCGGTAATCCGCTACCGTCCTTTTTCCGGAAAGCTCCAGCAAAGCAATTGGTCAGCGGCAAGAAGAGGTTTTCTTATTGGATCTATCGCTTCCGCCGGGTCCGTATTATTAGCGTTCAATTCTAACATCCGCAATCTTTTTAATACCACTGCCTCTAAAGAAAGCCCCCCCATAACTCCGCCCGGCTCTGTGAGTCTTGCTCGCTTTACTCAAGCTTGCACCGCTTGTCATCTTTGCGTGAGCGCCTGCCCGACAAACGTTATAACGCCATCATTTTTAGAATACGGGATCACTGGATTGATGCAACCATTAATGAACTATCAGAAAAGTTTTTGCGACTATGAATGCAACATTTGCAGCAAGGTTTGCCCAACAGGAGCTATACTTCCCCTTCCCCTCGAAGAAAAAAAATTAACCCAAATAGGAGAAGTTAATCTGATAAAAGAAAAATGCATTGTTTATATAAATAAAGAGAATTGCGGCGCTTGTGGAGAAGTTTGCCCAACGCACACCATCAATTTTATCAATAAAGGCAATGTTCTCTATCCGGAAACAGATATTAAGTATTGTATCGGTTGTGGTGCTTGCGAAAAAGCGTGTCCGACCGCGCCCAAATCCATTGTTGTCCGGTCAAACCCGATACACAAGAAAGCCGTCAAATACATCGCAACGGCAAAACTGCCTCAACCAAAGAAGAAAACTCGCGAGGGTTTCCCTTTTTAAGCAGCTGTCAAAAGCGATATCCTGTCTTGGATAAGAAATACAAGTGTTTTAATTCTTCAAACTTTTATAAAATCTAAATAATGCGTCGCTGTTTCTTGTGGCTTTTCCAGCATATGAGCATGACCGCAATCTTTAATGATCGCTGTTTTGTGATTTTTCAATCCCTTTTCGAAAACCGGAACGCTGGAAATATCGAGGATCCTATCCTGATCTCCCCAAAGAATTGAAGTTGGTGCTTTTATCTTCGGCAAGTTTTTTTCGAGGGAGAAAAAATCGGGATTAATATCAATAAAGCAATTAAAATCTTTTTCATATTGACACCCTCCCTATTATCCCTATATAGAGTTCAATCACTTGTTTTACCTAGCACTAATTATGGATATAATTATTAATTTTATAGATTTTTTTATTCATCTTGACCGGTATCTACCTATTATCATTGATACTTTTGGCATCTGGGCTTACGTTATTGTATTTCTTGTTATTTTCTGTGAAACCGGCCTTGTAGTCACACCCGTTTTACCCGGTGATTCACTCCTATTTGCCCTGGGAACTTTTGCCGCACTTGGGTCTTTGAATATTGAAGCATTGTTGATTTTACTTTGCATCGCTGCCGTTGCCGGCGATACCGTCAATTACACTATCGGCCATTATATAGGTCCGAAGGTTTTCCATTATGAAGACGGCCGGTTTTTTAAAAAAGAATACCTCATAAAAACAAATCAGTTTTATGAAAAGCACGGCGGCAAAACCATTATTATTGCCCGCTTTATACCCATCATCCGCACGTTTGCCCCTTTTGTCGCCGGCATCGGTGCAATGAGCTATTCCAAATTCATCTTATATAACATCACCGGCGGGATTGCCTGGGTTTGCCTTTTTCTTTTGGGAGGTTATTTTTTCGGCAACATCCCGGCCGTAAAAAATAATTTTACAGTAGTAATTATCGCGATTGTTATTGTTTCCGTAATGCCGGGATTTATTGAATACTGGAGACAAAAACGTTATAATTCCGATAAGAAAGTTGGCAGTTCAAAATGAGAAAAAGTATGAGCACGAAATTTATTTATTTTATTACTTTTCTGATAATGCTTTTTCTATCGGCGTTTTCCGCAGAAGCAAATAACATAATAAAGATAGGCGGCGATGTAACCATAGAAGCGCAGCAAAAAGTAAACAATGTAGTTGTGGTCGGTGGTCAGATAACCGTTAACGGCCTTGTAGAAAACAATGTGATCGCCGCAGTTGGATCGATTGTGCTTACCAACAAAGCTGTAGTGCGCGGCAATGTTGTTTGCGTTGGCGGAGTTGTTGCCAAAGGCAATGGCTCGCAAGTTTACGGTGATATTACTGAAATAAACTCTTCCAATATATCCAGCGCCATTGCTTCCGTTCTCAGCGGAGACTGGGAGGGCTGGCCATTAATTATTAATTTTATTTATCTGTGCTTTTTTGCCGCCATATTTATCATCGCCCTGCTAATGGCGATTTTAATGCCGCGTCCACTGATCGCCATTGCAAACATGATCCAAAACAATAAAACAAAATCTTTTTTTTGGGGACTTTTCGCAACCCTGGCGATTCCTCCTTTTTTCTTTTTGCTGATAATTTCAATTATAGGCATTACTTTAATACCATTAATATTTGCCGCTTTATTGCTGGCATTCGTACTTGGATTTATAGGCGTAAGTGCGCTTATTGGTAATTTCACCTTAACAAAAATATTTCGAAAACATAAGAAATCTCTAGTGCAAGAAACCATTTTTGGATTAATTTTACTTTGGTCGATAGGCTGGCTACCTTATATAGGCTGGATGGTAAAAGTGATCGCTATAACGTTCGGCCTGGGCGGCGTTTTGCTCATTCTCTTTAACCGCAAACATCAAAGCGCAACTCTATAAAGGCTTCTGAAGCTCCTGTGAAATCCGCTACTTCGCAAACCTATTTGCCGCATTTATTTAAAGTCTCTGCTTCGGTCTAAAAAATTGTGGTTTAATTTTCTTGACACGTTAACGCCTTTTTCCTAATTAAAAGGAATATAAAACAATTTCTTGTCAAAAACAGCCTCATGCAGATTTCCTTGATATTGTTCTATAAAAAGTAAGGCAAGAATTATAAAAATATTATAACAGCCCTCAAAAAAGCGAAATAGTATAAATGACTGTCAAAGCTAATCAAAACCCAATAGAAATGAATGCCGATTTTCCGAAGTCACTTTATCAAAGGCATGTGCAGGCGGCCGTTATAAGATCAATTGCCAGTTTTGTTATGTGGTTAACTGCCTTGACAGCTTATTTATTCGGCCTCATTCATTTTGATAATTTAGCCAGCGCGAGCATTGCCGTTTTATATCTTATCCTGATGAATCCTCCCACTCTCTGGGTTTTAAAAAGAATTATAGATCAAACCATTGCCGAATATTTTTCATATTTTATCAGCTTAGTGGAAATTATTGGGCTTACCGCCATTATTCATTCCTTTGGTGGTATTGAAGCCGCTTTCCTGCTGCCTCTTTACGCGGCCTCTATGGCCTATGTCGTCCCCATGGAACATCGAAAAAAGCCATACATTATCGCCGGTTTCAGCAATGTTTGCTTCGTGTTGCTGCTTAATTTGGAACATTGGGGTATTCTTCAGACCATAAAGGTTAATCCTGATTATTACATGCTCTGGAAATATCAAGTGGCCATTATGATTGCCGTAGTACCCATGTTGTTTATTGTGGCCTTCGTATTTTCATACACAACTCAACTATTGAAGAATAACAGAGAGAAACTGCACCGGCAAAACGAAGAGCTTCGACTGGCGTTAATTAAGGCGAGTGAATCTGACCGGCTCAAGTCAGAATTTTTAGCCAACATATCCCATGAACTCAGAACGCCTCTTCATGCCATTATTGGATTTTCGGATCTGCTCAATAATCATTACCTTGGTGAATTGAACGAAAAGCAGAAGGATTCGGTAAAAGATATAAACACAAGCGGAAAGCACCTACTTTCCATCATTAACGATCTTCTGGATCTCGGTAAAATGGAAGCAGGCAAAATGGACTTGGATATATCGGAAACCAACTTGAAAATGCTTTTAGAAAACAGTTTGAACATTTTTGGAAAGCTGGCTCAAGGGCGCGGAAATAAACTATTGTCAGATATCGATGATTGTCCCGAAACCATACAGGCTGATGAACGAATGGTCAGACAAATCATTTACAATCTCCTTTCCAATGCAATTAAATTCACCCCGGAGGGCGGATCAATCAAGTTGTCGGCACACCACCTGACCAAGGCAAACAACCACTGGTTAACAAAAAAAGGGGAAGTGCTATATTTGCCCAGCCTCTATGGTCACGAACGAATGAATCATAAACACTTAGTGAAAGTTTCTGTAGCGGATACCGGCATCGGTTTGAAAAAAGAGGATATAGAGCTGATCTTCAAACCCTTTGTACAAGTTGACGGATCTAAAAGTCGCCGGTATCAGGGTACAGGGCTGGGCCTGTCTTTAACCAAGCAATTTGTGGAACTCCACAATGGGAGTATATGGGTAGATAGTGAGGGGGAAGATAAGGGATGCAATTTTCACTTTGTGATTCCAGTCTAGATTCGGAAATATAATCCCTGCATTTTCCCGTCATTCAGCTATGGATAAAAATCTCAAGAAAGGGCTTATCATGGAAGATAAAACTATTTTAGTAATCGAAGATAATGAAATCAACATGAAGCTTATCAGGGCATTCCTCCAGATAGGCAAGTATCGTATATTGGAAGCCAGGGATGCCGAAACCGGCATTCGCCTGGTCAGAGAACAGCATCCCGATCTTATCTTAATGGATATCCAGTTGCCGGGCATAGATGGATTGAGCGCGGCTCAGCTCATAAAGAGTGATCCTGATTTAAAGAAAATTCCTATTATTGCTGTAACCGGCAATGCCATGCATATAGTTAAAAAAGAGGCCATGGATATCGGGTTTGCCGGTTATCTCCTTAAACCATTCGCAATTGAAGTTTTTTTAGAAACAATTTCTGATTTTTTCAAGAACCAGAAGTAGAAATAACCGCCTGGACATCAGAGTTTTTTTCCCAACTTTCTGTATTTAAGGTACTAACTACAGATTAAAATCAAAATATTAGAGATTTAGCCTAAATCCACTCTTCAGAAATGACATTACCGCGTGTACCGACAATAACGGCTTTTAACGGAACTTTTCGTTTTGCCGACTGCAGTGCCGTTTGAGCAATTTGCAAAAGGCCGCGGCAGCAGGGAACTTCCATCATGATCACAGTCAGGGTATTTATTTTGGCTTCATCAGCCATTTTACTTATTTTTTCCATGTACACATCCTGCCCTTCATCAAGTTTGGGACAGGCAATCGCCAGGCTTTTGCCTTTCAGAAATCTTTCATGAAAATCAGGCAGAGAATAAGCGACACAATCGGCAGCAAGCACGACGTCTTTGCCGCGGAAAAAATCAGCGTCCGGATTCACCAGATGGAGCTGAATAGGCCAGTGAGTAAGTTCGGATTGTTGAATATTCGCCGCAGCGGAGCTTGCCGGACTTTGAGCTTTTCTTTCCAATATTGCATGCGCCGATCCTGGGCAACCCATAACTTCCCGATCGATGACTTTCAGATTATGCTGTGATTTATAAGGCATATTTGTTTTACCGCCGTGAGACTTATCTTCGTGCGTTTTTTTGCGGGCAATATTTTCCATGACCATTTTTTCATCAAACGGCTTCGCTTCCCGCTCTTCAATAGAAAGAGCCCCTTCCGGACACTCGCCCAGACATGCGCCCAGTCCATCGCAAAAAACATCACTGGTCAGTTTTGCTTTTCCGTCGATAATTTTTATTGCTTCTTCCTGACAATTCGGCACGCATAAGCCACAGCCGGTGCATTTTTCTTCATCGATTTTGATGATCTTTCGTTTCATGGAATCGATCTCTCGTTTTTCAAACTTACGATTTCGGGAATCAAGCAAGCTGTAGTCATCAGGATACCGCGACGGCAAGGAGGAGGCTCCGCAGACGTATTACCAATACGTTGAGGAAGCCGACGACGATGCCAACAAAGGTAGCCGTATGAATACAGTTTGCTTTCATGGCATCTTCTTCATCGCCTCTACCAGCTCCTGAACCGCCGCTGCCGATTTGGCCAATGCTTTTTTCTCATCTGCGGTGAGTTTTAAAGAAACAATTTGTTCGATTCCATTTTTACCGAGTTTTACCGGCACACCGACGAAAAGACCGGAAATGCCGTATTCGCCCGTGAGATAAGTCGCGCAAGGCAATATTTTCTTTTTATCTTTCAGTATTGATTCCGCCATTTCCACCGCTGCCGAAGCGGGAGCGTAGTAAGCACTGCCGGTTTTTAAAAGACCGACTATTTCCGCGCCGCCATTGCGCGTCCGCGTTGCCAAAGCTTCAATTCGTTCTGGTGAAATAAGTTCGGTTATCGGCACACCGGCCACTGTGGAAAAACGGGGCAGTGGAACCATTGTGTCACCGTGTCCGCCAAGAACAAGGGCGTGGATATTTTCCACAGAGACATTTAGCTCCATCGAAATAAAAGCTCGAAACCTTGCGGAATCCAAAACACCGGCCATGCCTATTATCCTTTGCTTAGGAAAGCCGCTTTCTTCCATCGCTACATGACACATGGCATCCAGGGGATTACTGACAATAATCAGGATGGCGTCCGGAGAATACTTCACAACCTGCTTGGTCACATTTTTTATTATCCCCTTGTTGGTGGCTAAAAGATCATCACGGCTCATGCCGGGTTTTCGCGGTATTCCCGCGGTGATAATAACAATATCCGAGTGGGCCGAAGCTTCATAAGAGTTGGCACCGGTAAGATGGGCATCATGTTTCTCCAGCGGCGCCGCCTGCGCCAAATCCAGCGCCTTTCCCTGCGGTACTCCTTCAATAATATCAATCAAAACAACATCGCAAAGTTCTTTTTCGACAAGTCTTTGTGCAGTTGTAGCGCCAACATTGCCTGAGCCTACTACAGTAACTTTCTGCTTCATTTTTAACTCCCTCAAATTTTTTATTTATCTAACTTTTGCTACAAATTTCTATAACAAAAATTAAATTAAAACAACCTTCAAATATTCTTTTCCTTGTTGCAAAAATGAATCCTGTAATGTAAAAAACAAACAAAGATATGATAAGAGGAAAACCAAGATGAAAAAACTGTTCGGCACCGACGGAATCAGGGGAATTGCCAATGAATATCCCATGACGGCGGAAGTCGCCCTCAACGTGGGACGCGCTATTGCTTACCTGTCCAAAAGAAAAGGACATTCTCCCCGAATCCTTCTCGGCAAAGATACCCGGCTCTCCGGAGATATGTTTGAAGAAGCGATTATTGCCGGTATTTGTTCAATGGGCGTCGATGCTATTTCCGCGGGTATTATTTCGACACCGGGAATAGCTTTTTTGACCAAGAGCATGCGGGCTGACGCGGGTATTATGATTTCCGCCTCCCACAATCCCATGCAGGATAACGGCATAAAATTTTTCAGCAGTGACGGTTTCAAACTATCTGATGAAAAGGAAAAACAAATCGAAGAACTCATCTTTGCCAACAATATGCACAAACTCCACCCAGCCTCGAAAGAGATGGGTAAATTATCTCGGCTGGATGACGCCGCCGGACGTTACGTGGATTTTCTTAAATCCACTTTTCCGCAAGAGATTGACCCCGAAGGAACGAAAATAGTTCTCGATTGCAGCAACGGCGCCACTTATCGTGTGGCCCCTGCTGTTTTTGCCGAGATGGGCATCGAGGTTATAACTCTGTTCGATCAACCCGACGGCAAAAACATCAACCTCAATTGCGGCTCGCAACATCCGGAAGCGCTCGCCAAAGAAGTTATCCGGCAAAAAGCTGATGCCGGTTTTGCTTTTGACGGCGACGGCGACAGGGTGATTGCCGTTGATGACAAAGGCAATGTTCTTACCGGCGATAGAATTCTAGCCATTTGCTCAGCCATTCTCAAGAAAGAAGGAAAGCTGACCAACAATATGGTTGTGCGCACGGTTATGAGTAATCTGGGCTTATCCGTTGCCTTTCAGAAGTTGGGCATTGATTCCGTATTTACGCAGGTTGGTGACCGTTATGTTCTGAAAGAAATGCTGGCGAAAGGTGCAATCATCGGTGGCGAAGATTCCGGCCATATAATTTTTTTGCAGCATCATACCACCGGCGACGGTTTAATTACGGCACTGCAAGTACTGGCGGCTATGAAAAAAGAAGGCAAACCGCTGTCTGAACTGGCTAAAATCATGACCGTGTTTCCGCAGGTACTCATCAATCTTGATGTAAAAAAGAAACCAAAAATTGAATCCGTGCCGGAAATCATGGCCGCCATCAAACAGGTTGAAAAAAAGCTGGGCGACAAAGGCCGCGTGCTAGTGCGGTACTCCGGCACTCAAAACATGTGCCGGGTTATGGTCGAAGGCCCAACAAAAAAAGAGACTGAGGTCTACTGCCGCCAGATTGCGGATGTAGTGGAAAAGATGCTGGGATAAATAGGGACAGGCGAGTTCATAAACGCCTTAAAGGCTATTACCCAAAAATCCTTTTCGCGGTTTCAGTTCACAGCCATGATAAAGTAAATGATATGACATCTAACCTTCTGAGCAAGACCTGGACTAACCTTGATTCATTTGAATTGAGGCTCCTTCTGGATAAGCGCATCGGAGGCCCTGGCCAGTATGACGGACTCCCCAATAATCCTAATAAACTTTATCTTCCACTTGCGGGCTCATCTTGCCGAATCGTTCTTACTTTTCGTGACAAAAAGATCGTTGCCATAGAGCCCGGTCTAGCATTCGATGTGGCCGAGTGGGAGCGGGTTAGCGAAGAGATCGAGAAATCGATTCTTGCCGGACCGCAGAAGGTGGGGCGCGACTATAGTTTCAGCAGCTTTCGTGTGGTAGGTTGGTGGCGAGGGAATCGTTCTGGAGTACAGATTCTTCCGCCACCGGATGGCGCGCCTTGCGCCCAAGAAGAAAGGGCTGAGCACCCATTCATTCTTGAGTTCCCAATAAAGGTCAGTGACTTTGGACCGGTCACCAATCACCGGCGGCTGCGGGAGCACCGTAACCTGACGCTTCTCCTCAACGTTCTACTTGCCGGACGTACAAGCCTGCAACCCCGACGATCCGAACACTGTTGGGCAAGCGTGTCTTGGAACGACAACCGCCCCGAGATCAAATGGGTTCAGCAATTCTTCTTCGCGGAGCTAGGCAAAGCCGTCATTGATGAGCTATCACCACCTGTCGGCGAACAGCTTGAGGAAGTGGGTCACGAAGAGTATTATGCAACGGTCGGCCATGACGGAAAAGGTTTGCGCGTCCCTACTGATCTCGACCAGTCGATTTATTGCTATATGGCGCTTTCAGCGGGGAACCGGGCAAAGCTCGATCGCGCCACCTTCTGGATGGATATGGCCTCGCGCCAGTGGAACATCTCTGTATCCGCATCCTTTGCGGCTCTAGTCTCAGCAATCGAATCGCTAACAGAGCGCGGCGATATTCATAAATTTGAGTGCCCAAATTGTGGCAAACCCACTCAACACGAGGTGCCGGGCGCGACTAGACGGTTTAAGGATTTCTTTGACATCTACGCCCCAAGCGTTACTCTGGCAAAGCAACGAAACGACATGTATTCGCTCCGGTCAGGTATTCTTCATGGAAGTGATTTGCTGCAACTTGATCAGGACCTAGCCTTTGGGTGGGACCCACCTTGGTGGAATGAGAACGAGTTGCAAAAGGAACTTTGGTCTCTGACGTGGATTGCAGTACGCAATTGGTTAAAGAATCCGCCCACAACTTGATAAAAGCAAAAAACTGGTCGCCTAACAATTGCTTGCAGGGGATTCGGAGCGTTTGGATGTTCCTTCAACTGCAACATCCAGTTTAGTTAAATATTTTCTGGATTCCCGCCTGCGCGGGAATGACACGGTTAATTTTTTAATCTACCTTGATGAGCATCGCATCTCCCTGCGCATGCCCTGAGCAAATACCGCAGACACCCCAACCGCCGCCGCGGCGCTTTAGCTCATAACCTAACGTCATAGCTATTCTGGCTCCGGTCGCTCCGATGGGGTGGCCGAAAGCAACTGCCCCACCGTTAACATTTACCTTTTTAAACGTGTCTTCTTTGGACATGCCGAGAATCGACTGGCAGCTCACCAGCACCACTGCGGCAAAGGCTTCATTTATCTCGATTATATCCATCTGCTTCAGCGTCATATCATTTTGTTCCAAAATTTTCTTGATGGCCAATCCCGGTACAGTAGCGATGTCTTTAGTCGGTTGGGATACTTCGGCATAATCAACAATTGTAAAGATCGGCTTAAGACCCAACTCATCGGCTTTCTCTCTGCTCATCAAAAGGCAGACGTCGCCGCCGTCATTTACTCCCGGCGCATTGCCAGCGGTCACACTCCCCGGCTGGCCGGTTACTGTGCTCACATGGCCGAATACAGGTAGAAGTTTCGCCAAGCCTTCCAATGTCGTATCCGGTCTTGGTCCTTCATCTTTATCCATCACTGCGATTTTTTTTCCTTGTTTGACTTCCACGGGGAAAATTTCATCATCCAGTTTGCCCTCGTTCATCGCCTTAACGGCATTCATTTGGGAATTCAAAGCCCACTCATCCTGTTCCTGTCGGGTAAAGCCGAACTCATCAGCCACTTCCGATCCATTGATCGCCATATGCCTGTTATAGAAGGCATCCCAGAGACCGTCATAAACCATCGCATCGACGACCCGGCCGTTGGGCAAGCCCATTTTTGCACCCCAACGCATATCCGGCAGAACATAGGGACAATTGCTCATGCTTTCCTGGCCGCCGGCGATACAAATATCAGCCCGTCCCAAAAGAATCATTTGAAAAGCCAGATCAATGGTTTTAATGCCGGAAGAGCAAACTTTATTTACAGTAATGGAAGGCACCGATTCCGGCACTCCGGCTAAAATTGTCGCCTGTCTTCCCGGTATCTGGCCGCAGCCGGCGGGAACAACCTGTCCCATAAAGATATAATCTACATCCCCGGGCTTCACTTTGCCTTCGGTACGACGCAGAACTTCTTTGATCGCCAGAGCGCCCAGCTCCATCGCCGAAAAATCTTTCAGCATGCCGCCTGCGCGGCCGTAAGGTGTCCGGCAGGCCTCCACACAAACGACCTCGCGGAATTTTTTATGAGGATTTTTTATTTTTTTACCCATCGTGCTGAAATCAGGTTTTCTTTGGCCAAACTTGGCAATGGGCGCGTCTTTGTAAATATCCGCTCTTGTTTTCTCCAGTTTCTGCGGCACTTTTGCCATATTATCTCCCTCTTTTAGCTATACAAATAAATATTTAACCGCGGTAAAGTCAGTTTTTGTTAAGTTAGCATTTTATGGTGTTTTTTTACATATAGAATTTATTTAGTCAACTATATTTAGTTCAGAAATTAAATCACGGGGTCGATTTTATATTATCCGGACAACAGTAATTCCCCGTAACAATCAGTTTGACGAAAGCAAATTAATGTTGTAGAAATAGATACAAGAAAGGAGTGATTTCAATGTTTGAAGGAATTTTTCAACCAATGCACTTAATTATCATCCTGGTGATAGTTCTGATTATTTTCGGACCAGGTAAGCTTCCGGAACTGGGAAGTGCAATCGGCAAAGCAATTAGAGGGTTTAAGAAAGCAATGGATGATCCCGAGAAAAAATCTCCGGAAGAAACGAAAAAAATTGAAAAATAAAGTAAAGAAAGAATACAGACTAAGATTCTTCGATGAATAAACGTTTAGCCTTCAGGATTCTATTCCTGCTTCTGTTAACTATTTTATCAATTTATCTATTCATTCATTTTGATATATATCTATTCTTCAAAGATAGAAACAAATTAGTAAACTTCATTACATCATACCCTTACGATGAACTCGTTTTCATTTTGCTCCAGATTGTACAGGTTGTTGCGGCTCCGATTCCGGGAGAACTGACAGGTCTTATCGGCGGCTACATTTACGGACCTTTTTGGGGAACTGTATATTCCACCATCGGCTTGACCATTGGTTCCTGGCTGGCCTTTATGCTGGCTCGTTTTTTCGGTATGCCGCTCTTGGAAAAAGTTGTTAAACCTGAGACCATAGAAAAATTCGATCACTTCATGGAACATCAGGGTATTCTGGTATCATTTCTTCTATTTTTGATCCCGGGATTCCCTAAGGATTATTTATGTTACATCATGGGTGTCAGCCGCATTCCGACGTGGACGTTTGTTATAATTTCTGCCGCCGGGCGTCTCTTCGGCACCATGATGCTTTCCATTACCGGTAGTTGTGCCCGCAATGAACAGTACACTCTATTAGCTTTTATTGTAACAGCAGGTATAGTCATTTCTATCGTAGCTTATTACTATCACGATAAAATTCTGGAAATGCTGAAGAGGAAAAAGAAGTAACCATCAGAAAAAATTATTTCAGCATATGGGCGTGAAACCGCGCATCGGATAATTATTATATCTGCCTTTTGTCGACCACCCGCACAATTTTCCCCTTCAGGCGCGGAATACTTTTGGATTCGACCAACTTAACTTCGACAGTAATACCTATTACCGATCCAATGCGCTTTTTAAGTGTTTCCAGAAAAGATCTCTGCTTTTGCAGTTCCAGAGAAAATATTTTATCCGTAACCTCAACAATAACCTCAAGGCTATCCATTGCCTCTTTTCTTTCCACAACAATCTGATATGGGGGTTCGCCCTGCGCGACGCTAAAAAGCGCCTCTTCAATTTGTGAAGGAAAAACATTTACACCCCTGATGATGAGCATATCGTCGGAACGCTGCATTGTTTTTTCCATGCGCACTAAAGTTCTTCCGCATTCGCACTGAGCATAGTTGAGAGAGGTGATATCTCCTGTCCGGTAGCGGATCATGGGAAAGGCTTCTTTGGTTAGGGTAGTAAGCACCAGTTCTCCTGAGTGGCCGGGAGACATTATCGCTCCTGTTTCCGGATCAATGATCTCCGGAATGAAAGCATCTTCATAAATATGCAAGCCTTTCTTGCATGAACACTCGCCGGCGATACCCGGACCAATTACCTCGGAAAGACCATAATTGTCAGTCGCGCTAAGCAATAACCTTTTTTCAATTTCTTCACGCATCTTCTCGGACCAAGGCTCTCCGCCAAAAAGTCCAACCTTTAAAGAAAGCGCTTTGGGGTTTACGCCAAGCTGTTCAATGCGATCAGCCAGAGCCAGCGCGTAACTGGGCGTGCTGACCAACACCGTTGTTTTATAATCCTGCATAATCATGATCTGTTTTTCTGTGTTTCCGGTACCCATCGGAATTACCGATGCGCCGATCGCTTCCGCACCATAATGCAGCCCAAAAGCTCCGGTGTAAAGACCATAACGAAAAGCTATCTGCACCAGATCGTCGCGGGTTACACCGGCGGCAGTCATAAAACGTGCCACAAGGTTAGACCAAATACGTATATCATTTTTGGTATAACCAACAACAATCGGTTTGCTTGTGGTCCCCGAGGAAGAGTGAATGCGGACTACTTCTCTGAGCGGCACGGCAAACATGCCATAAGGATAGTTAAGGCGCAAATCATCCATGGTAGTAAAAGGAAGTTTCGTCAAATCGGATAAGGAACGAATATCTTCCGCTATGATACCTAAATCATCAAATTTCCTTCGATAACAGGTAACATTCTTATGAACCCTATTGATTATAGCCTGGAGTCTTTCCAGTTGCAGTTGTTCGAGTTCATCCCGTGAAATACACTCATGTTCAGGATCCCAGATATTCATAAAATACCTCCCTGCAAATTGTGCCCCCCTTCACCCGGAAGGCGAGGATCGTTTCTTTTCGTTGCCGATAGATTTTTTACCGTTCCCATATTTCTTTCTTATCTTTACCCAGATACGCACGCTGAACTTCTTTATTTTGTAATAAGTCGGCGGCAGTTCCCTCTAAAATCAACCGGCCTGTTTCCAAAACATATCCGCGATTGGCCAACTTCAGCGCTGCCCGCGCATTTTGTTCGACCAGAAGAATAGTCGTTTTCTTTTCCCGGCTCAGGCTTTCAATAACCTGAAAAATTTCCTGAGCCACGATAGGCGCGAGCCCCATTGAAGGCTCGTCTAAAAGCAGAAGTTTTGGTTTGGCCATAAGTGCTCTGCCTATGGAGAGCATTTGCAGCTCACCTCCCGATAATGTTCCGGCAAGTTGTTTTCGCCTTTCTCTGAGAATAGGGAACAAGGCGTAGATCATTTCGTTTGTTTCTTTTGCTGCAGCTTTGCCTTCCCGCGTCTTGTATTGTAAATAGGCTCCTAATTCCAGATTATCCTCCACGGAAAAGGGTTTAAAAACCTGTCTTCCCTCCGGAACCTGGGAAATCCCCATCTTGACAATTTGATGCGCGGCAAGATCATTTATTGGAACCCCATCGAAAATAATTTGACCGCTTCGGGGAGGAACAATTCCGGATAAAGAATTAAGAAGCGTTGTCTTACCGGCGCCGTTAGCGCCGATAAGAGTGACTATTTCTCCCGCAGTCAGATGCAAAGAAACATTTTTCAAAACATGCACTTGACCATAGTACGTGTTGATATTTTTTATCTTCAACATAATATTCTGTTCATAGTATATCTATATTATTCTTGGCAGTCGTCATACCGCTTCGCTTTCAAAGGATAACGAGGCGACAAGAAGGAGGCTACACAGGCGTATTATACTAATACGTCGAGGAAGCCGACGACGCAGCCAACAAAGTTAGCCAAAGAAAGCGAAACGGTATCAACCCTCGCCTAAATACGCGGATATCACCGCAGGGTTTTCCTGAACTTCCCTGGGCGTTCCTTCCATCAGCTTTTTCCCCAAATTCAAAACGATTATGGAATCACAAATGTCCATAACCAGTTCCATATCATGCTCCACAAGCACTACTGTTACGCCGAATTCCCTGATTCTGCGGATAAGATTAGCAAGCTCCGTCGTCTCACGGCTGTTTAATCCCGCAGCCGGCTCGTCCATTAAAATAATCCGGGGTTCCACAGCCAGCGCACGGGAAATTTCCAGGAGCCTTCCCTTCCCGAAAGATAAATTTCCGGCCTTGATATCAGCCAAATGAACCATGCCGGTAAATTCCAACCACTGCAAACTTTTCTTCTTAATATATCTTTCTTCTTTAATCTGACCGGGCATTTTGAAAGCACAGCTGAAAATACCGCTGCGGCTCTTGGTATGGAGTCCAACCATTACATTTTCCAGAACGGTCATTTGCCCGAATAACTCCACATTTTGGAATGTGCGCACCAGACCCAGACCGGCAAGAACCTCCGGCGCAAAGAGCGAAATATTTTTCCCGCGCAAATAAACATCTCCTGACGTTTGTGTATAGAGCCCGGTAATGATATTAAAAAGCGTGGTTTTTCCTGCGCCGTTTGGGCCGATTATGCCGGTTATCGAACCGTCCGCTATGGAGAGTGTGACATCTTCCAGTGCGGTCAACCCGCCGAATATTTTGGTTATACCGTTTAGTCTAAGCATTACTGCTGGTCTTTCCTTTCAGTTTGGCGTAGGCACTTTCTGCCATTGACTGAATGCCGCTGATAAGGCCTCCGGGCATAAACATAGTCATTAAAATCAACATCAATCCATAAATAACAATGTCCAGATCCTGAAATACGCGCAAAAATTCCGGCAACATCGTTAATAATGCCGCACCAAGGAATGAGCCGTAAATACTGCCGAGACCGCCGACAACCACCATCGTAACCAATTCCACGGAAAAGTTGAATCCAAAGGATACCGGAGAAATAAAAGACATGGTATGAGCATACAGACTTCCGGCCACAGCTGAAATAAGAGCAGAGACAGTGAAGATTTGCACTTTCAAAACCCGGGCATTTACACCCATAACTCTGGCTGCCACCTCCGAATCATGAATGGCTCTTAGAGCTCTGCCGATTCTCGATTGAGACAAATTTATCGATAACAACATTACAATAATAGTGATTATCCAGATTAAATAATAATTATACAAATCATTGTCGAAAATCCAAGGACCTATATGGAGATTGGGTATGCCGGATAATCCCGATGGGCCGCCGGTCCAGCCGACGGTCTCATTAAAAATGATATACATGATGATACCGAAGCCCAGAGTGGCCATCGCCAGGTAATGACCTTTCAGTTTTAAAATAGGAAAACCGATAACAAATGCCAGTGCCGCCGCACAAACAGCCGCCAAAATAATTACGAGCCAAGGATCAAGAGAAAATCGAGTTGTGAGTATGCCGGATATATAAGCCCCCAAACCAAAGAAGGCGGCATGCCCGAGCGAAATCTGACCGGCATATCCCAGTAACAGATTGAGCGCCACGGCCAGCATGGTATTTATACCGACAAAAACCAGAACGTTTAAAAAATAACTTCCCTGAAGAAAAAATGGCGCGATCAGTATGGCCAGCGCAAATACTAAAAAAATAATTATCTGGCGTTTTTCTTTTGTCATGATTTTTAATTGCAATCTTTCCGGCAAAAGTGTCCTTTTCTACGGCGATGCCTTGAAAAAGATCAAGGCTTGTTGATCTAAACCCTTTCCATCTCCTTTTTCTTGAACAATCCTTCCGGCCGTATAATTAGTATCAACAACAAGATAATAAAGGCGATGGCATCTTTATAACTGGCAGAGATAAAACCGGCACCCAAAGCTTCCAATAAGCCCAGCAGAAGTCCTCCCAGCAAAGTACCCAAACCGCTGCTCATTCCGCCGATGATCACCGCGCAAAATCCTTTAAGCCCCAGCATAATACCAACATCATAAGAAGTCATGGTAAGCGGAGCAATGATTATCCCGGCCATTGAGCCAATAGCCGAGCTGATAACAAAGGAGAGCAAAACCATAATTTTAACATCAATGCCGACCAGGCTCGCTGCCTGAGAATTATAAGCGCAAGCGCGCATGGCTTTGCCGACGATGCTGTAATTAAAAAAAATCCTGCTGGCAATGATGATCAAAATAGTTACGGCAAAAATCCAGAGATGTTGGGGAAGGATAGTCGCGCCGGCTATATGAAGAGGATCGTTGCCCGAAAAAGCGGGCAGAGCATGAGTGTCTTTTCCCCAGATAAGCATCGCCGCACCGCGTATAAAAATGCTGGCTCCGATAGTGATGATAATAAGCCTGAGTGGCTTAGCGTTCTTGAGTGGCCTGATGGCCAGACGTTCAAAAGTCATACCAACAATTGTCGAAATAATAATGGCCAGAACTATTGCCGGCACGAGCGGCAGGTTTAAAATAGCCAAGAAAAAAACTGTCAGCATTCCGCCGAGCATTACAAACTCACCTTGAGCGAAATTGATGATGCCGGTCGCGTTATGGATGATGGCAAAGCCAAAACCAATCAGCGCGTATATAGCGCCGTTAGAAAGGCCGGATAAGATATATTGAAATAATTGCCGGGAACTGTTCATTTATTACTTACACTTTTGATAAATATTATTGCGGCGCAGGCGCCATTACCGCCCACGCCGCTTATACAGTCTGACTAATTCATGTCATTTCATCATTTAATCAATTTCCAGTCACCTTGCTTGATTTGCACCAGAACAAAAGCGTCACTGGTTAATCCGGCATGATCCTGTGGAGAATAACTAAAAGTCCCTCCGATGCCCGCGAACTTTTTTGTTTTCTCGAGATGATCACGAATTGCCGCAGGCGAGTAGCCTCCTCGTTCGATAGCGCTCTTGAGCAGCATTATGGCATCCCAGGCATGCCCGCCAAAATGATCGCCTTCCACCTTGTAGTGTTCACGATATTTGTTTACATAGTTCGTCAGCGCCTTTTTTTGCGGATCGGATTTAGGCAGCTGATCGGCAACAATAACACGTCCTGAAGGAAGTATAACACCTTCGGCTCCATCACCGGCAAGTTCAATAAACTTTTTAGAGGAAACGCCATGGCTCATATACAAAGGGATATTAATACCCAATTGTTTGGCGTTTCGGGCGACAACAGCCGGACCGGGATTTGTTCCCCAGCAAATAATTGCCTGTACTCCGCTGTCGCGTATTTTTGTTAATTGAACGGTCATATCCGTATCTTTCGGCCCATATGTTTCATCTGAAATTATTTGCATGCCGAATTCTTTGGATTGTAAGTTCAGTTGTTCCCTGCCGGAAGAACCGAAACCATCCGAAACCGTCAATATTGCTATTTTGGTGACTTTCTGCCCATTTAAATACTCATAAATTTTAGCTACGGCAAGAACGTCGTTTTGCGCTGTTTTAAAAACCCATTTCTTTACCGGGTCGGTAATCTTAATTCCCGCTGCGCAGGAAATAAGCGGTATTTCGGCTTTTTCGACCACTGGAATCACAGCCATACTATCACCGGTCGTACTCGGGCCAATGATCGCTACAACCTTGTCATCTTTAATCAGCTTGTTGACTGCCTGCACAGCTTTTGTGGCATCACCCTGAGTATCATAGACTATAAGTTCCAGTTTACGCCCTTTTATTCCGCCGGCTTTATTTATCTCCGCCACCATCATTTCCGCCGTATTGCGTTCCGGCTCACCGAGAAATGAAGCGGGCCCGGATACAGAAAATAACGCTCCAATCTTTATAGGAGGAGCGGCAAAGACTACTCCGGCCATCAAAACACTAAAAAATAAAACAAAAATTATTCTAAAAATATTTCTTGACATACACACCTCCATTTTAAAGTTTAGCCACCGGTAAATCCGTGGAATTAAAAAAAGCCACGGACTTTTTTATTTCTGCCCGTGGCTTTTAATACGATCTATTTTCGAGTCGTCTCAGCAATGAGCAGATATAGATAGGACAAAGTAATAATAACCATAATAGTTAGTATTTAGCGAATCGCTTGTTTTGTATCTATTTCTGCTAACCATTTACCTCAAAACTCCTTGATGTTCCCGTAAGATTTTAAATCATAGATAAAAATTCATGTCAAATGAAAAATGACATATTATGATTCATTATATAGTCAGTTTAAATTCCTGTAATAGTGCATCTATTTATTCTTTTATACAATCGGCATTCTTATAGTAAATGTTGTCCCCTTCCCTTTTTCACTTTGAAACGAAAGCTCTCCTTTATGCCTCTGCATAATTTCATAGGAAATACTAAGCCCTAAACCTGTTCCCTTACCCACTTCCTTGGTCGTGAAAAAAGGCTCAAATATCTTGCTTTGATTCTCCCGCGAGATTCCACAACCCGTATCGGATACCGTAACCCAAATTGAGCCGTCTTTTTCCCATGTTTTGATTTTTATTTTTCCTTTTTTTTCAATAGCATGAATTGCATTAACCAAAAGATTTACAAAAACCTGGTTGAGCTTTTGGGGATAACATTTGGTTTGTGGTAAATTGCCGTAATCTTTATGGAGAATGGCTTTTTGTTTTAATTCATTCCAGACAATATTAATACTGCTTTCAATGCATTCATTGATGTTAGTATCTTTATATTCCGCGTCACCCGTTCTGGAGAAACGATTAAGTTCCCGGACAATCTTTTGCACTCTTTCCGAACCGTCACGGGATTCCTTAACTAAAAGGTCTATATCATTAATGGTATAATCCAATTTTAATTCTTTGCGCTTTTTTTCAAGTTTCTTGATGGCATCAGTGGCCTTAAGAGACTTGATTGCTTCCGACTGCGCCTGGATAAAATCTTTCAACCTTCGGATATATTTATCGAGTGTTCCCAAGTTGCTTGCTATAAAAGCCATGGGATTATTGATTTCATGGGCAACTCCTGCGGCAAGTTGTCCGATGGAAGCCATCTTTTCCTGTTGAATAATCTTCGATTGGGTGGTTTTCAGTTCTTCATACGCCGCCCCTAGTCTTTCCAAGGCAATCTGTACATTCTTTCTGCTTTCCTCAAGTTCCTGATTCTTCCTGATTAGTTCTTCCCTGTTTTTCTTTAAAACTTCTTCTGCCCGCTTGCGTTCGGTGATGTCGCGAGAAACTCCACTGAATCCGATTTTTTTTCCTTTTGAATCTCTTAGAAGAGACACTGAGATTTCGTTAAACTTTTTAGTCCCGTCTTTTTGGATAATTTCCAAATCCATTATCGTAATTGGTGCACCTGTTTTGTACATATTATTAAAGACTTGATACACTCTTCCACTTGTTGCTTCATCTTGATACTGCTTGTTGTTCATTCCTATTAATTCCTCTTTGGGATATCCAAGATTCCTACATTCCGCATTGTTAAGAAAAGTAAAATTGCCAGCAAGGTCGATTTCAAAATATCCTTCTTCCATGTTCTCGAGAATATGCCGGTATTTCTCCTCGCTCTGGCGCAAGTCTTCTTCCATTTTCTTGCGCTCGGTGATTAGTCTGGCGAGCCCGCGGAATCCGATGGGCTTTCCCGACGTATCTCTTATAAGAGATACGAGCAGTTCACTGACCTCCCTCGTCCCATCTTTTTTGATAACTTCATAATCAAATACTTTATATGGCTCTCGCGTTTTGTATATTCGGCCGAAAGCTTGATAAACTTTTTTCGCATTCTCTTCATCAGTATATTGTCTATTATTCATCCCTATTAATTCTTCTCTGGAATATCCCAGATGGCTGCACTCCGCGTCGTTAACAAATGTAAAATTACCGGCAAGGTCAACTTCAAAATATGCTTCTTCCATTTCTTCCAAAATGGTCCGGTATTTTTCTTCGCTTTTACGCAAGGCATCTTCTGTTTTTCTGCGTTCGGTAACGTCCCGGGAAATACCCCGGAAGCCAATCTGTTTGCCATCATCATCTCTGATAAGAGATACCGAAGTTTCGTAAATTGCTTTCGTCCCGTCTTTTCTGATAGATTCGAGTTCCAGCATCTCTATCGGCTTACCCGTCTTGTAGAGTTCCCTGTACGGTTTGTACAATTTTTTGACATTTTCTTCATTTGTATGCCGCCGGTAGTTCATGCCGATCAATTCTTCTTTGGTATATCCCAGATATCTGCAGTTCGCTTCATTGGCAAAAGTATAGTTGCCGTCAAGGTCAAGCTCATAATAGCCTTCCCGGATGTTCTCCAGAATATTTCGATACCTTTGTTCACTTTTTCGTAAATCATCTTCCATTTGCTTACGTTCAGTGATATTTCTAAAAATTCCTTGAAGAACTTTTTGGCCGCTATATTCAATAAAATTCCCGGAGATATCCACAAAAACTTTTTTGCCGTCTTTTCTCAAAATAGCCGTGTTATTTACGGCTCCTAAACCCTTCTTTTTTATTTCTTGAAAACCATTTATGATCTTTTCCAGCTCTTCTGGAGGATGAATCCTGGAAATATTTACTCCTAACAATTCTTTTCTTGTATAACCGAGAAGCTCTTCCGTTTTTTTGTTCACCTCCAAAAGATTTCCTTCTTCATTCGCCAAAAGTATCGCATCACTGGCGTTATCCAATAGAGTGCGGTATTTCTCTTCACTCTTTTTCAGTGCTTCTTCGGCCTGCTTGCTGCCGGTAACGTCTCTTATGATTCCCCTAAATCCTATCGGTTTATTTGATGAATCTTTTTTTATAGATGCTGAAGCTTCAATGTATTTCTTAGCCCCATCTTTTCTGATAAGCTCATAACTATAGCTTATATTGCTATTCCCTGTTCTGTAAATGTCATTAAATACCTCACGCAATTTTTTTGCGGTTTCTTTATCCGTATACTGGCGATAATTCATACCTATCAATTCGTCCCGCGAGTATCCATATATTCGGCACATCGAGCTATTGAAAAAGGTAAAGTTACCCGCGAGGTCTTCTTCATAGTAACCCTCTTCAATATTCTCCAGAATGTCGCGGTATTTCTCTTCGCTTTTGCGCGGAGATTTTTTTTCTTTCCCGCATACATTCTTTTTACGCTCAGGAAGCTTTGTCATGATTTTTCTCCGAAAAAATTGACACAATATTTAGCAATTTTTTTATTTACAATCACGAGTATGAATCCCAAAGCAAGCTTTGTAAACCGATTCCGCAGCAAGCTGTGGGGTATTATGCCCCTGCTTATACGGGATCAATTCAACTAACAGACATTACTGCGCTGTGCGTGTAATATCTGAGTTTCATTGATTCGGTTAATAAATTTTAATTCACTGCGTTCTTAAAATTTGAGTCTCATTACCCTCCGCTTCGTCCCGCCAGCGGCGGGATTCAACTTACCAATTCCGACGTGTGACCTTTAGGTTATACGCTTCGCTTTCGGAATTGGAGTTTCACGAATAAATCCGAATTAAAAAACCCCAAAAGAATAACTATCGCCAGTTTAACAGAAATCAATTTTTGAACAGCATTACCCTTTGATTAAGGTTCTTCCAATTCGTCAAATGCTTTATCTTCAAGCAAAATTTCGGCAGACGCCCCGGGCAGTTCCTCCACGGCACGCAGCCTATTTTGAAGGGTGCGCGATTTCCTTTGCGCGTCATCCACAGAGCTGGCTGCCTGCTCCAGTCTCTTGCGGACGGCATCGAGTGAATCGCCGAACTTACCGAATGCTGTTTTTACTTCACCCAGAACTCTCCAGACTTCGCCGGAGCGTTTTTGGATGGCAAGCGTCCGAAAACCCATTTGCAGGCTGTTCAAAAAAGCGGCAAAAGTGGAAGGGCCGGAAACAACAATGTGATATTGCCTCTGCAATATTTGCACTAAAGCAGTCCTTCGAATCACTTCGGCATATAGCCCCTCCGACGGTAAAAACATGATGCCAAAATCTGTTGTTTTCGGCGGGGATAGATATTTTTGAGATATATCTTTGGCTGCCTTTTTGATACTTACTTCGAGTTGTTTTGCCGCCTCATCAGCGGCAATCGTATCGGCTCTTTCCTGGGCATCCAAAAGCCGATGATAATCTTCCACCGGAAATTTAGCATCTACCGGCATCCACACGGGACCGGCATTGGCATCGCCCTGGCCGGGCAGTTTGATAGCGAATTCCACAAAATCATTTCCGTGTTCGTGAATTTTGACGTTTTTAGCATATTGTTCCGGCGCCAGGATTTCTTCCAATAATGCCCCCAATTGGACTTCGCCCCAGGTACCGCGCGCCTTGATATTGGTCAGCACCTTCTTCAAATCGCCGACTCCCGCTGCAAGGTTGCGCATATCGCCCAATCCTTGATGCACTTGCTCCAGACGCTCGGAGACCTGCCGGAAAGATTCTCCCAGCCGTTTTTCCAGCGTACTTTGCAATTTTTCATCCACCGTTTCGCGCATCCGCTCGAGCTGGCGGGCATTGTCTTCCTGAAGCTGCAGGAGTTTTCCATCTATGACAAGGCGGACCGCCTCCATCTTTTGTTCGACGGAATCTCCAAATCCCTTGAGCGAGCCAGCTAATTCCTCTCTTTGTTGATGGGCTTGTGTCTGCGCTTCGGCACGGAATTTAGCGATTTCATCGCGCACCGAACGATCGGTTCTTTCTTGAGAGCTTTGCAATGCATCCAGTTGCCTCTCCAGCGGTTTAAGATCAATTGAACCTGAAGAGCGCCTGGACGGCCAAAATTGCAGCACAATAATGATCAGTAGACATATCAAAATAATGTATAAAAATATTTCCATCGAACCCGCCACCGGCCAATCAATTTTTTCACCCTGGAATCCGGCCCCTATTAGCCTTCAACTTTGCGCTTCACGTATCACGCTTCACGCCTGTTTAGAACACTCTTTGAAAATCTCTATCTTTCATAATAGTAGTGAAAGCTAAATCCACCAGGCGGTAAGAGCGTTTCTCCAATTCACCCACATTATCCGTTCCTGCCGGTGCCATCTTCACAGTAAAATCCTTATCCAATTTCGTTTCCCCGTTTTTAAACAATAGAACTTTAAACCGGAATTCCTGATCGGTCATAGAAGTTAAAATCAGCTGAAATTCGGGAACACCTCTGGCAGCTCGTGCTGCTTCCGAAGGAGGCGCATGACCCCACCAATAACCATGATGATAAGGACGCGGACCGCCGCCATAAGTATAATCAACTAAATTAACGCCAATGTGTTTGAAGGCTTTGCGGAAGCAACCCCAATAATAGTTCTCCAAAGTTGCATTACATTCATACATATATTTATTATCTGCGCTGTTATAACTCCCGGCCTTTGTGTTTTGGGCTTGATTGTAGAAGGAAGAAAGGATTAACTTCTTTCCCTTCACACGGCTGTAATCACCTGCTCTAAACGATGGAGAATATTTCTCCTGGGTCATCGTTATTTTGCTGCTGGCGGCGCAGCTCATAAGAAAAAAGCCGATAATGCAAGCAAGGATTATGCTGCTCCACGTAATGTTTTTTCTCATAGCTTCTTAGATACCCCCTTTAAAAAGTAAATATCGCAAAGCGAACAACCTAACTCATAAATGACGACTGAATATAACGGCTAAAAGATTGAAGTGTCAAGTAAAATGACTGGCGCTTTATTAGCTTATTTTATTGCTTAACTTATTTAAAAATTAAAAAAATCTGAATCAACTTCAGAACATATTTGGAAGTTGCTTTATTGTCTGCTTTTCGGTATAAGCGCGTCGTCTATCTTTTTCCGGAGGATACGATTCCAGAAAACACTTTTTATTTATAAGGTTAAAAAGATGGCAGATAGAATTGAAGTTGGTTTCAAAGTTGGCATTCGTGACGCTTTAGGCGAAAAAACAAAAAAGCGTATTATCGATAATCTGGCGTTATCGGTCGAAAAAGTTTCCACTATCGAAGTATATACCATTGCCGGAGAGCTGACGGCTGCCGAGTTGCAAGAAGCTGCCACAGGGCCGCTCTCCGACCCAGTCATTCAGGAATTCTCCATTAATCGCCCGCTGGCCAAAAATTTCGATTGGCTCATTGAAGTCGGCTTTCGTCCAGGTGTGACCGACAACGTCGGCAAAACCGCCCGCGAGGCCATCACGCTTTTACTTAGCGAAAATATCGGCACGCGCAAAGTCAACGTTTATACGTCCCGCCAATTTTTAATCAGCGGAAAAATTTCACAGGCGGATGCGGAAAAAATCGCCGCAGGCGTCCTGGCGAACGATTTGATCGAGCGCCATCAGGTCATCGGTTTAAGCGATTTTGATTTTACCCTTGGCCTGCCCGCCTATGTCCCCCAGGTGCTGGGCAAAGACGAACCACAGATTACTCAAATCAATCTAGCGGAAGTGGACGCGCAGGGTCTTATTAAAATCAGTCAGGAAAAACTTCTGGCTCTGAATCTCGAAGAGATGGAAGCCATTGCCCGCTACTATTCAAATCCCGCCGTGATCAAAGCCCGCAAAAAATTCGGCCTCGATGAAAACACAACGGATGTGGAATTGGAATGTCTGGCGCAGACCTGGTCGGAGCATTGCAAGCATAAAATTTTCAATAGCAAGATTGATTATTCCGATGGCTGCGACAAATTAAAAATTGATTCGCTTTTCAAAAAATATATCAAAGGCTCGACGGCTAAAATCCGCAAGGCCAAAGGCAAAAAGGATTTCTGCCTTTCCGTTTTCGTGGATAACGCCGGTGTCATCAAATTCAATGACGATCACAATCTGGTCTTCAAGGTGGAGACTCACAATTCGCCGTCCGCACTTGATCCCTACGGCGGAGCGCTCACCGGCATTGTCGGCGTCAACCGCGACCCGTTTGGCACAGGCATAGGCGCAAAACTGATTTTCAATACCGACGTGTTTTGCTTTGCCTCGCCCTTTTATAAAAAGAAACTGCCGCCCCGCATTCTGCATCCCAGGCGTATATACGAAGGCGTGCGTGAAGGCGTGGAGCACGGCGGCAACAAAAGCGGCATTCCCACGATCAACGGCAGCCTTGTTTTTGATGAACGGTTTTTAGGCAAACCGCTGGTTTACTGCGGCACCGCAGGCATCATGCCCGCAAAGCTTAACGGTAAGCCAACGCACGGCAAGGAAATCAAACCCGGCGATGTGATCATCATGACCGGCGGCCGGATTGGCAAAGACGGCATTCACGGCGCAACTTTTTCATCCGAAGAGCTGCACGAAGGATCGCCTGTCACCGCCGTCCAGATCGGCGACCCGATCACACAAAAGAAAATGACGGATTTTCTGCTGGTGGCCAGAAACCGCGGCCTGTATCGCGCTCTCACCGATAACGGCGCGGGCGGCCTGTCTTCATCGGTTGGTGAAATGGCGACTTATTCCGGCGGCTGCGAAATCGATTTATCTTTAGCGCCCTTAAAATACGCGGGTCTTCAGCCGTGGGAAATTCTGGTTTCGGAGGCGCAGGAGCGCATGTCGCTCGCGGTCGATCCGAAAAAAGTCGATAAGTTTATGGAACTGGCCCGCAAAATGGGTGTGGAAGCCACAGCAATGGGCAAGTTTACCAAGTCTGGGAAATTTCACGTTCGCTACGGTGAAAAAACAGTAGCGTATCTGGATATGGAATTTCTGCACGACGGCGTGCCGCAAATGAAACTGACAGCTAAGTGGAAAGCGCCGAAAAATGCCGAGCCCACTTTTGCGGAACCTGCCAATTTAGGGAAACTCTTTGTTCAGATGCTTTCGCGATTGAATATCTGCTCCAAAGAAGCGGTTGTGCGGCAGTACGATCATGAAGTGCAGGGCGGCTCCGTGGTGAAACCCATGGTGGGTGTGCAAAACGATGGGCCATCAGATGCGGGCATTGTGCGGCCGATTCTTACTTCCATGGAAGGCGTGGTGGTGGCGCACGGCATTTGTCCGCGCTACAGCGATATCGACACCTACCATATGACCGCCTGCGCCATTGACGAAGCAGTGCGCAACGCCGTGGCGGTGGGCGCGGATCTGGATCATCTGGCGGGACTGGATAACTTCTGCTGGTGCGATCCGGTGCAATCGGCCAAAACACCCGACGGGGAATACAAGCTTGCGCAACTGGTGCGCTCGAATATGGCGATTTACGATTACACCACGGCTTACGGTGTGCCCTGTATCTCCGGCAAAGACAGCATGAAAAACGACTACTCCATCGGCAAAACGAAAATCTCCGTGCCGCCGACGCTACTTTATTCGGTAATCGGCAAGATTAAAGATGTGCGCAAAGCCGTGACGATGGATGCCAAGCGATCGCAGGATCTTGTTTACATCATCGGCGAAACGCGAGATGAACTGGGCGGCTCCGAGTGGTTCGCTCTGCAAAACGCGATTGGCAATAAAGTGCCGCAGGTGGATGTGAAAAAAGCCATCAAAAAATATCGCGCCCTGCACAAAGCCGTCCAGGCCGGATTTGTAGCCTCATGTCACGATTGTTCTGACGGCGGGCTAGGCATAGCACTTATTGAGACCGCGTTTGCCGGTGGTTTGGGTATGAACATTGATTTAAAAGATGTCCCCTACCGCGGCAAGAAGCGCAACGATTATATTTTATTTTCTGAGACGGCCAGCCGCTTTGTAGTGACCATTCATCCCCAAGCGAAAAGCAAATTTGAAAAAATCATGGCCGGGAATGTCATCAGTGAAATCGGTTTTGTCTCGGGTGATGGGCTTTTTCAGGTAACAGGCCTGAATGGCAAATTGATTATTAAAGAAAAAATAAGCAAACTCAAAGAAGCGTGGCAAAAGCCGCTTAATTTTTAAACAGGATTTAATTTATGACCCGCAAAGTAAAAGCAATCGTATTGACCGGCAACGGCACCAACTGTGAAATGGAAATGGCGCACGCCTGCAAGCTCGCCGGGGCCGATGTGGTTGATATTGTGCATATCAGTGAATTACTCTTTGGAGAAAAGCGCCTGTCTGATTATACTTTTTTGAATCTGCCGGGTGGATTTCTCGACGGTGACGATCTGGGTTCGGCCAAAGCTGGCGCCAATCGATTTTTACATGCCCCCATTGCCGGTTCAAATAAAATGCTCATTGAAGAATTACTCCAATTTATTTCCGCAGGCAAATTAATCTTGGGAGTCTGTAACGGATTTCAACTGATGGTGAAGCTGGGCTTACTACCCGCACTCGACGGCAACTTTACCAAGCAAAGCTCGACTCTAACCTTTAACGATTCGGGGCGTTTTGAAGACCGCTGGGTTTATCTCAACGCCAATGCGCAAAGCCCTTGCATATTCACGAAAGGCATTGATCTAATATATTTGCCTGTCCGGCATGGCGAAGGAAAATTTGTTCCGGAAAGCGACGCCATTCTCGAACAAATCGAAAAGAAAAATTTATACGCGTTTCAATACTGCACGTCTGGCGGAACTACGACCCTGGACTATCCGGCCAACCCCAACGGTGCAGTCAATGCCATCGCCGCACTTTGCAATGAAACGGGCAGGCTCTTTGGCTTAATGCCGCATCCCGAAGCTTACCTGCACCGCACCAACCATCCTCGCTGGACGAGAGAAGCCCTCCCGGAAGAAGGTCAAGGACTGGCCATTTTCCGCAACGCTGTCAACTTCATTAACAGTAAAGAATTTTAGCAGGTAAGTCGGATTAATTAAGCGAAACGCATCCGCTGATTATTTTATTCGGCTTTCTTCCCGATGATATCAATCACCGTAATCTCCGGTGGCGCAAAAAGGCGCACGGGTGGACCCCAGGTGCCGGTTCCTCTGCTCACATAAAGCAGTCTGTTTTTTCCCAATTCATAATATCCGTAATTGTGGGGGAAAAAAAAGTGTGTAACCAGTCCGAAAGGAAAGATTTGTCCGCCGTGTGTATGCCCCGAAATTTGCAAATTGAATTTCTCCCGATCATTAACATAAGGCTGATGCTTTAGAAGCAAAACAAAATTATCACTTCTCTCGGCCAGGGATTTTTGAAAATGGGAATTATCTTTGGTCACGCCCAACCTACGGCCGGTTATATCATCCGCACCGAATATATTTATCCCGGCCACTTGCACTGCGTCATCGCGCAGAATTACAAAACCGGCGCTGCGAGTGAACTCCATCGAGCGTTTGATTCCGGCATAATATTCATGGTTGCCCATAATTGCATATTTGCCGTACTTCGGATTAATTGCGGCTAATTGCTGCGCTTCCGGCATCACATTATCGATCTCGCCATCCAGTAAATCTCCGGTGGAAACTAAAATATCGGGACTGGCCTCTCTTACTCTATCGAGAATAGCCTCCAGACGTTTTTCTCTGATAATTATTCCCACATGCACATCGGATATCTGAACAATACGGATTTTGCCGTTATTGGGCAATGCTTGCTCAGCATGAACTTCCAAATTTTTCACTCTGACTTGCCGGGCATCAAAAAAGCCGTAAACTACAAAAATAAAGGCCAGGAAAACTGCTAATCCGAAAGCAATTGCATTGAGATGGGCAGCACCTGGACCATACCCGACGAGCTTATATAAATAGCGAGTAATATCAAAAGTAACGCTCAGGAAGAAAAAGAAGAAAACAAAAGCCATCCAGATATAACCGATATAGGCAATAATCCGTGCCAATGTTTCCAGATGAACGGCTTCAATGAACCTTATTACAACCGGGGCAAAGATCAGCAGTATCATTACAAAGATGATTATAACCTGCGGGATACCGGAAAAATGGAAAATGTTTATCGCCCGGGAAAAAGCATAAAAATTAATCCCGCTGTAAAGGCAGAAAAAAACCAGAAGAAAAATAATCATATTCAGTTTCATAATTGTTTAACTCACTTTCGTGAGGCTAAAGAAAAATAACAGGGAAGTCAATACATAAGGCAGTTCAGCCCAACGTAATAACTTGACAAGGGGATACCCCTTAAGATAAATAACGCATCTCTATTTATCGGAATAGTGGTTCAACAGGGACGCCGATGTAGCTCAGCCGGTAGAGCAACTGATTCGTAATCAGTAGGTCACCAGTTCGATTCTGGTCATCGGCTCCAGAAAAATTCTGCCCGTAATTTTCAGGCTTTTCCGCTTCTACCATCTTTGACCTAGGGATGCTTTTAAAAACGAAAGATGACCCGGAAGGGGGGAAGAAATTCAGTCTGCTTCAAAATAAACGGGGTCAAATGTCAAGAACAACATTTGACCCCGTATTCAAAAGTAATTTAACGGAAAAATGGAGCCTTGTCAATATATCTTTTTGCTAAAATATTTAATTGACATTGACAAATATTATGATTACATCGTCTCGATAATAATGATAGTCACTAATAAACGTCGGGAATCGCTATGAAAATGGTAGTCATTTCGGAGTTGAAGGCATCAATTAGTGAATATCGGGTTAAAAGCAGGGGTGAGGAGGTAATTGTGACGAATCGGTGTATGCGTGATTCGTTGCGGTTTATGAAGCGAACTTAAAAAAGAAGGGGGGAAGTTCAATGACAGCAAAAAGACTTTTTATTTTTTTAGGGATTTTTATTTTTTTAATCTTATCATTAGCAGGCTGCAGCAGTAGTGGGGGGGGTACGGAATCCCCGGCTACCTACAGTGTTTCCGGTACGGTGACGCATAGCGCAATAACCGTTGTCGGGGCAAAGGTAGCCCCGGGAGTCCCTTTTGCCGGCGTGAAAATCTATCTGACCGGCGATGCAACCGTTAATACAACGACCGACGCGAGCGGAAAATACAGTTTCTCGGGCCTGGCGGTCGGCAACTACACCGTGACGCCTGTTAAGACGGGCTATACATTCGACCAGCTCTGTGGTGGCGGACATTTAACCGCAGATGTAACCGATGCTAATTTTACAGGGACAGTCAATCCTGGGCTGACTTACAGCATATCGGGCGCGGTGAGCGGAGATGTCGCTGACGGTGTGGAAATCAACCTGACCGGCGATGCAACCGGTACTACAGTGACCGCTGGAGGCGGAAAATACAGCTTCTCGGGCATTTTGTTGAACGGCAACTATACAGTGACACCCAACCTACATGAGGGGGGCTATACGTTCAGCCCGACCGGCACAGGGGTAAACGTAAGCGGAGCAGATGTAACCGGTATTAATTTTACAGCGGCAGCCAATGTTTTGACGAAATACAGCATCTCGGGTACGGTAAGCGGAGCTGTCGCTGCAGGTGTAACAATTACATTGAGCGGCAGCGGAATCGGGACGGCAATAACAACAACAGACGGCAGCGGGGCTTACAGTTTCGCGGGCCTTTTGCCCGGCGGCTATACGGTGACGCCCTCCAGGACAGGGTATACGTTCAGCCCGGCCAGCTTAACGCCAACCGTAGTTGCAGCAAATATTCCCGGCCAGGATTTCACGGCAACAAACGTATCAGCGACACATAGCATCTCGGGCGCGGTGAGCGGAGCTGTCACTAACGGTGTAGCGATCTATCTGACCGGCACGGCAACCGCTAATACAACGACCGCTGGAGGCGGCCTTTTCAGCTTTACAAGTCTTGCCAACGGGGCCTATACGGTAACGCCCGTTTTAGCAGGCTATACATTCGCACCCTCCAGCTTGGCTGTAACTGTTTCCGGTGGAAATATTACCGGCGCGAATTTTGTAGCGTCAGTCCCTCCTCCTGGGCTGACTTGGAGAATTTCCGGCGCGGTAAGCGGGGATGTGAAGTCGGGTGTAACAATCACATTGAGCGGTGCCGGTTCAGGGACGACCACAACAAACGGCAGCGGCAATTACAGTTTCTCGGGCCTTGCCAACGGCAGCTATACGGTGACGCCCTACCTGGCCCTGCCCGCGGATGACTTGGCGGTGAATGCCCCCGAGTTATCGCTGGGCTATACGTTCGTCCCGGCTTACCACACGGTAATTGTAAGCGGAGCGGATGTTCCCGATCAGAATTTTACGGTAGGTACCCCACCGGCCACTTGGAGCCAGGCCGATCTTACGGGAACATGGCGCATAAATGTGCTGGAGAGAGGCAAAGATGGCGCAGGCAACCCCAAAAATAAATGGATGCGTGGCAGGTTTTCAATGAATTCCGCCGGTGTTGCTACCTGTTTGTCTATGAGTGACAGTGGAGGAGCGTCAACTTGCCCGGGCGGATTTGATTTGACGTTGACGATGAATACTACAACCGGCGTGATAACTCAAACTGGCGCCAACGCTGTAGGAGATCACGGTCACATGACGATGACAACGAATAAGAATTTCGCCGCCGGAACGGGAACGAATGGCACCACGCCCAATTTCAGTTACCAGTTGTTTATCGTACAGAAAGAGGAGACGGGGACTTCGTACAGCGCCGCCGACGTACAGAGCAAGTCGTTGGCTCAGCATAACTTGAGCGTTGGCAATAACAATACTTGGGACTATTGGACGGGAACTACCGACGCGAGCGGTATGTTGACCATTTCCAGCGAGACCACACCATACGGCACTACAGCGCCGGGGGCAACCGGGATGACAGCATCGGTGGATAGCAATGGTATCGTCACGCTTAGTGGCGGAGACATGGATTCTTACCAAGGATTCCTTTCGGCCGACAAAAAGACGATCGTGGCGACACACACACATGGAAGCGGCCCCTATAGCTATAATTTGGATATTGTCCAGGTTACCGGGACGGAGTTCACCGTCGGCCCATTTGCCCCTGGAATAGCGGCCGCTCATATGTTGGGCACCGGCACCGGTGTGGCTTTCTGGATACATGACACCATTACAGTAGCCCCAGGCGGCGGAATGACCTTTAGCGACTGGGTAGCTAGCTACTCCCCGAGTAGTGCACCTACCGGCTACACCGGTAATGTCACCACTACGTCAGGCACTTTAACCATAACCGGAAATCCTACGTACCATGGGCAGGTATCGCACGACGGGAAGTTCACTGTGGGTACACAGACGCCAGCCACCGACCGTTATGTGCTCAGTGTAAGCACAAAGTAGAAAAACAGACTGGTTAGCACATTAAGGCCCTGCCCCCTGCGGGGGCGGGGCCTTATTTCACGGCATAACAATATTTTTCTTATGGTTGCCGGGTCAGTCTTGCGCCCCAGGAGAAAACCAGTGGTCTTCTCCTGGGGCCATTTAACACCAGTGCAAATTAGGTTAAAATAATTCCGCCGAATTGCGCGATGCAGATCATTCAGTCTTCTGCCTTTAATCCCAGATTGAGACCTTTGCAAAACTCCTTTATTCGTCATTCCGGATTCATAGCCTCTGGGATCCATACCCTTTGATGTCCCCCGCTGGCGGGGGTAAGGGGTGGACATGTTATTGCAGACGTAAGATTCAGCGAAGTTACAAGCCGGGATTTCTTTGTCCACCTCCGCCGACGGAGGATACGGGCGCCGGAAGGACATAATTGCTGGTTTTATACAATTTTGCAAAAGTTTCAGATTACCGTTGATAGCTCCCAGAAATATTTCGATAATGGCTACGGACAGTCCCAGACGCAGTGAAATAATGCTGACAAGAAACACTAACAGACCGACGGCTAAAGGTGAACCCCATCACCTGACGATGAAAAGATACTGAATCTTTCCGCGCTCAATCTATGTCTTAAGTAATACAAATATCGAAATGATTTATTCCAGTTCTAAATCAAAGCGCTATCTTTATTAGCAACGCAGCCCGGCGCATGCCTGGGGCGTCGTCGGCTTCCTCAGCGTATGTACAATACGCCTCATCGCCTCCTCCTTGTAGCCTCGATATCATCTTTGATTTAGAAATGGTATTACAGGCCATCCAACATTTAATTTCATCTGCCGCTGCTTTTCAAAATCGCGCTGGGCCAACAAAAATTGCTTCACAAAAAAAGCGTGATAATGTAGTGTTTAGCAAAATTTCCAAACCGCTGATCTTATCAGCTGATTCACCAATGTTTGGCTGTATCTGGTATTAACTTTATGTCCAGAGTAATTGTCCGCAAAGCTTCTTACAACTACAATCAACTAAAGCCCATCTTTTTTGATATGATGGATACTCTGGCCGGTGACAAAATCAAGCCGGGCAGCCGCGTTTTGATAAAACCAAACATGCTTTCCGCTGCCGTACCCCAAGACGCGATATTAACTCATCCTTTAATTATTAAAGCGGCAGTAGAGTATGTTTTACAAAAAGGTGCCCGACCGCAGGTATCCGATTCTCCGGCAATTGGTTCTTTTGAACATATTTTGAAAATGAATGGCACTAAAGACGCTCTAGCCGGTCTGGATGTAACTTGCATCCCTTTTAAAAACACTGTTCCAGTAGATATTGGAAAGCCCTATAGCCGCATTGACATAGCTAAAGATGCTATTGAGGCGGATGCAATTATCAATTTGCCCAAGCTCAAAACACACTGCCAGATGCTCTTGACTTTGGGCGTAAAAAATATGTTTGGCTGCATCGTCGGCTTTAAAAAATCGCAATGGCATATGCGCGTCGGTGTGGATAAAATGGCCTTTGCCCGCTTGTTAGTGGCCATCCATCAAGCTTGCCTGCCGACTGTGTCGATACTGGACGGCATTCTCACTCTGGAGGGCGAGGGTCCCGGTAAAGGGGGAAGGCCGCGAACAATAGGCGTCCTCATGGGCAGTTGTGATACTTTCGCTCTGGATATGGCTGTAAGTAAAATGATTGGAATAGATTATGAAATTGTGCCGTTTTTAAAAATCGCCAAAGAAAATAATTTGACGGCTTCTTTTACAATAGACGGGATATTACCGGTGATACCTGATTTCGACCTGCCTGCAATTGAGGGGCTGATATTCGGCCCCCGTTTTCTGCATAATTTTTTGCGCCGGCATACGATGCCTCTGCCTGTCTGTGATAATCATCTGTGTAAACAATGCAACCAATGCTGGACAATTTGTCCGGCCCAGGCTATCCAATCTTTGGAGGCTGGTGTCGAATTTGATTATCAAAAATGTATCCGCTGCTATTGTTGCATAGAAATTTGCCCTCACGGGGCTCTGCACTCAAGGGAAACTATCGGAGGTAAAGTCATAAGGCGTTTGGTTGATAAATCCAACTGATATTTTTACAAAAATAACTACACAAAAATGCGTCAATGATGTAAAATTAAGCGCGATTTTTAAATCGGCTGTTTTTTATTTAAACTAATTCTTCCGGGCCGTACTGATTTATCCTGGTATAAGCCCATAAGGAAACTGTGTTCATGTTGAAACCTGATTTTACCCGATATTCACTGGCTTTGGTTGACGAAAATAAAATTATCTTTTTTTCGGAGGGGCAGGGATTAAAGCCTCTTTGGGATTGTCTGGAAAATTACCGCCACGAGAAGAAAAGTTTAATCTTATATGATAAAGTAGTTGGGCTGGCCGCGGCTAAACTGGTTTCCTACTCCGGAATTATATCGGCTATACAGGCGCTTTTGATTTCACAACCGGCAAAAATATATCTGGAGGAAAACCACATAAAAATAGAAGCTAAAATAACTGTTGCCAATATTTTGACAAAAGACAGGCGTTCAATATGTCCCGGTGAAATTATTGCTCTAAATACTGACGAGCCTGATGATTTTCGCGCTAAAATAAAGAAAATGCTGAGCAACTTTTAATTTCTATTACCGCGAACCAAACGAATAATATTGCTGGAAATTTTTTTATTTCATGATATTTTTAATGAAAATGGGGAGGGTATTATGATTGAATTATCAAAAAGAGATACAGTAGCTATTCCTCTTTCAGACGGCACCGTAAACAAAACTAAGGCATCTGTTCGTCTTTCCGACGGCACATCAATCAGAGGGACATTAAATATAAGAAAATATAATCGCCTGTCTGATTTTCTCAATTCTAAAGAAACCGAACCTTTTTTGGCAATTTACGACGCGCTGATGAATGAAACAAAAACCAAAGTAGTGATTGTCAATCGTGGGCATATAATATGGGCCGTACCGGAAGAATAATTTTTCGTTAGCTTCAAACGTGGAAGTGGAATTCACCATCTATAAAGATAAGAAAACAACGAATACTTAATCAATAGGAGTGCGGAGAATATTTTATCGGTGAAATTATACCTTCGCGGTAAATTTTTCTCTTCATTTTATCATAAAAAAGCAGCGCGCGTGGCAGAGTGAAGCTTTTTTACATTGACACACAAGTGCGTTTTTCTTATACTGCTCCTCATTAATATCAAAAAAATCAAGCCGGTGAAACCCGGCGAATGTTGGAAACTTTATTGATAGAATACCACATATGGAAATAAAAAAATCCCTCAACGAATCCCTGAAAAGTTACGAGACCATACTCAACGAAATTGAAGATGGAGTCGGTGAAACAGATCTCCAGGGCAATCTGACTTTCATCAATGCTGCCGGATGCCGACTGTGGGGATATAACCGGGAAGAAATTATCGGCTCTAACTATAAATCTTATATAGATGAAGAAGGAGCGAAATTCATACAAGAAGCCTATAACACGGTATACAAAACAGGTTTGCCCAGCAGATTTATTCACGAAATAATAAGAAAAGACGGCACGCGCAGGATTGTTGAAGATTCCGTATCCTTGATTAGAAATACTGATGAAACCATTACCGGATTTCGAGCGGTGCAAAGAGATGTTACCAATCGTGAAGAGGCGGCAAAAAAGTTTGCGGGGCACCAGAGGCGTCTGGAAGCTATCTTCGGAAGCGTCAAAGATGCCATTATCATGGTTAACCCGGAGCTAAGGGTCATTGAAGCCAACAAATCGACGGAAAACATCTGCGGAATAGCCGTAAATGAAATTACCGGTCAGATATTTCCCGAATGTCTCAGCCAATGCAACAAAACGTGCTGTGATGTCTTGAAGCAGACGCTGGAACAAAAGATTGCTATTACGGAATATCGAATCGAATGCGGTCACCAAAAGCGTGATCAACAACTGGTCAGCGTAACCAGTTCCCCCCTTCCAGATTATCATGGTAAATTTACCGGAGCAGTTCTCGTCATCAGGGATATAACCCTGCTCAGGGACCTCGAAAGAGAACTCAGAGAGAGGCACCAGTTTCAGAATATCATTGGCCGAAGCAAAAAAATGCAGGACATCTATAGGCTTTTGGAAGACCTGGCCAACCTGGAGACTACCGTGCTAGTCACCGGGGAAAGCGGAACAGGTAAGGAACTCGTCGCCAAAGCCCTTCATTACAGCGGGCACAGGGCATTTCGCCCCTTTGTCACCGTAAACTGTTCTGCCCTGGCGGAAAGCCTTCTGGAGAGTGAACTCTTCGGCCATGTGAGAGGGGCATTTACAGGCGCGTTCAAGGACAAGCAGGGACGCTTCGAAGCAGCCAACGGCGGGACAATCCTGCTGGATGAGATCGCGGACATATCTCCGCTCATCCAGTTAAAATTGCTCAGGGTGCTGCAGGAAAAAGTATTTGAACGGGTGGGAGAATCAACTCCCCGTAAGGTGGACGTGCGGGTTATTGCCTGCACCAACAAAAATCTGAAGGAAAAAGTCAGGAGAGGTGAATTCCGTGAAGATCTTTTTTACCGTCTCATGGTCGTGGAGGTGGCACTGCCGCCGCTACGGGATCGCCTTGAGGATTTACCGCCTTTGGTTGATCATTTCCGTCAGGCCTTTAATGAACGATTTAAAAAGGATATCGAAGGCATATCCCGAGAAGTGCTCAATAAATTTATGGATTACTCCTGGCCGGGAAATGTGCGAGAGTTGGAGCATACCATCGAACATGCCTTTATCCTCTGCCGGGGTAAGGTAATAACGCTGGAACATCTGCCAGCCGCAATTCGAGACTCTATCGAGACAGATAAAATAAAAACCACCGGCAAACAATACGCCAAAAAATTTACCGGCGAAGAGAAGATTCTTGAGGCCTTAGACAAAACCGATGGAAATAAGGCCAAGGCTGCTCGTCTTCTAGGTATTAACCGTCGTACCCTTTACCGTAAGATCAATAAAAAACAAACCCTCCCCTCGGCTTAAACCGTGGCATGTCACGCATTGAGGTAGTCACACATATGTGTCATGCCACAGTTTGAATTATCTTTCATACTTTTTCATTATATTAATCTATTGATACCATTGATACCATTATTTATTATTTTATTCTAGGCTTGAACCATTCTGGCATATATAATGTAATGTTTAATACTCTTAAGGTATATTTAAGCACATTTGTTCATCATTTATTAAGGCAGCAACATGAATAAAAAGCATGCTTAAATCTGCCAATTTTAGAAAGGAGGATTTATAAGTTATGCAAAAGAAGTTAAGCTTTTTGTTTCAGAAGTTTGGTTTTACAAGTTTATTACTGGCTTTGTTTTTAAGTTTAGCCCTTGTATCGGGCTGTGGTAGCGGCGGGGGCGCTAGTTCGCCACAGTTGCCTATCGACAAAATAGTCAGCACAACTTTCGGCGATGTTCAGGGCACCACGGCTACTGCCGTTACTGCTGACGATGTTTGGGTATGGAAGGGCATTCCTTACGCCAGGCCGCCCGTGGGAGAGCTTCGCTGGAAGGCACCGGTGGATCCGGAATCCTGGGAGGGTGTGCTGGACGCTACCACCGCCTGCAGCGAATGTCTCCAGCAGGTTTATGATTCGCACTGGTTTCCTGCCAATGCTTTTGTAGGAAGCGAGGACTGTCTGTATCTGGACATCTACGCCCCCCGCACAACAGCCACGAACCTTCCTGTATATTTTTATATCCACGGCGGATCAAATAATTTCGGTTCAGCCAAGCAATACAGCGGAGCGGCACTGGCCACGCGGGGAAACATGATCGTCGTGTTTGTTCAGTACCGTTTGAATGCCATGGGCTTTTTGACTCACCCCGCGCTTAGGACAAGCGGCACAGATCCGGATAAATCCGGAAATTACGGTATCCTGGATATCCAGAAAGCGCTGGCCTGGGTGCAAAATAACATTGCCGCTTTCGGCGGCGATCCCACCAAGGTTGTCGTGGGCGGCCAGTCTGCCGGTGCTCACGATATCATGAATCTTATTGTATCTCCCCAGCCGGCTAATTTCCGCGGGGCATTCATACAGAGCGTTCCCGGACCGGGACTGATGAGTCTCAGCACGGTAGCGGCGGCGGATACCTGGACTAATACGACCATCGAGGGTCTCCTGATCAGAGACGGATCGGCCGCTAATCAACCTGCCGCGGCAGCCTTACGCGCCAGCATGAGCAATGCCATGATTGAGGCCTATTTGAAAGGCAAACCCGCTGAATTGATCATCCGCTGTCGCCGGGACGGCACGGGAGCCGACGGCACGGGTAGCATGAATTCGCATTCGGCCATTAGGGACGGTGTTGTCGTTCGCGATGCCACCTGGACGGGTGCGATTGCCGCCGGGAACTATCACCAGGTTCCCATCGTCAATGGCGGTACCCGCTACGAATGGCGGGATTTCGCGCCGCTCTATGGCACTTACGTGAAGGCATTTAGTGGCGGCTTTGTCCCGTCCAGTGCATACTCCTGGCTTAATCTATGGAATATCATCGGTTACCCTATCCCCCCGGGCGGTCTGACACTGAATAACGTCCTGCCTTTGCAACGCGATAAGGACATATATGCGTCGGTCACGGATTTGAAGTCCCGCCAATGGAGATTAACCGGTATGGATGACATCATCCGGGCGCTGAAGGCAGATGATCCGACGAACATCGTCTATTCCTATCAGTTCAAATGGGTGGGCGGCGGTGATCCGGCACGGGCGGATTTTGCCACTATTTTCGGAGCGGCTCACGGCATGGAAATTCCCTTCTTCCAGGGAAAAACGGCGGATGCCTGGGGTTACTCCTTTACTGCGGCCAATCAGGCCGGTCGTGTAGCTCTGCAGGGGGCAATGATGGATTACCTCATCTCTTTCGTAAAAACTTTGAATCCCAATCCTGCCGGCTCTACTCTGCTTACCTGGCTGCAATGGGATACTACTCCCGGAGGCTCCAAGCTTATTACTTTCGACGCCAACCTCACCAATTACGTGCTGACTATCGATACCAATGAAGTAATTACGGCCGATCTGAATACAGAGATTGCCACAGCCAAAGCCACTTATCCTGAAGCGGTAGGTGTATTTGCTCTTTTCGGCATGTAGTCGTTGTTACATAGTTTTGATTACTGATTAAAATCAGGAGGGGGAAGCCTGCAGGCTTCCCCCTTTTTTATTAGCAGCAACACCATTTTGAATTTTTACATTTTTTTATCACTTGCAGACAGGGAAACGGAAATTGACGATCTCGCCGTCCCTGACAATATATTCCTTAAGAAGACAAAAAAGAATGGATGATGTTTCTCCCTTGAGTTTTTCCTTAATCTTTCAGTTTTTCACGGGTGCCGATTTTTGCCGGGGAGAATGTGTGTATTGCTTAACCAACGTTTCATTGTCATGAAGCCGCTTTCTTTTCAAGGGAATCTTTACAGCCAGGTAAGTAAAAACAATGGCTAATCTAATAGCCCAGGAATTGGTTATGAAGAGCATCGCCAGCGCTGATGTCATGAGGATGCCAAGCAGGAATCGAGCAACATGCTTGACTATTCGGGGAAGATCCAGGAGAGTTGCTACCAGTGTTGGCAGGAGGAGAGCCAGGAAGATGAACCCGATTTGCACATCGGGAAACCATTCCAGCCACCGCGTCGGCAGGTAAAGCAGACCACCGAAAATCATTCCCGCAAATGTAACCGTACATCCCTTACAGAGAAAAAGTCCATGAAAGACCCAGATATGGTCGCGGAATGCCGGGTGGTCCGGATGGTGGGCGAATAGACGGGGATTGCGCTCCCGGAGAAACTGCAAAAACCCCTGCGGTTTTTTCTGAAAAGTTACATCCCTGGACTTAGCTCGAATATTGGTAGTTTCCTTAACCATATTTTTTTCTTCTCACAAAAGGTAAGTTTGGTTATTTGGTTATAACCCATCTCCCATCTGCCGCCGATCAGCCATCAAATTGGATAAGACAACCACCGATCCAAATCATTTTTTTTCTGAACCCCCGGGCGGAGTTTATCCCGCAAATATCGGGGCTACGAGGACAATTTTTATAGTATTATTTGACTGCCTGTTTTTAACATTCCTTTATCAGATTAGCAACACTTAATCCTCTTCTAAAATTAACCCGGATTAAAGAGACCGGAAGTAAAACATTTTAAAATTTTTTACTTGACAAAAAAAATAAATATCTATTATATTTATAATACTTATCTAAAAATTTATCCATTATTTCAATACTATATAGAAGGAGGTGTTCAATGCGAAAAATTCATGTGTTTCTGTATGGCTTTATTTTCACGATACTTACCCTGGCCGTTTTTCTTGTCGGGTGTGGTGGGGCGGATACACCAGGTGGATATTGTTCTGATGATGGCTTGTATTGTACCGATACTGGAGGGTGCTGCCCTGCTGGTCATCCTTATCAATGCAATTCTGGCGGCAACGGCGGCGGCTGCTGTATCACGGCATATTGTTGCGGCAAAACCGCGGACGAATGCACGAGCAACGGCAGCTGTGGCGATGTCAAGGAAACTTGCGGCTAAGAATAAGTTTTCATACTATATTTATTAATCCTAATACCTAGGATTAAATCTATAATAATTTCTTTAATAAGGAGGTGTTTAGTGCGAAAATTTTATTTGTTCCTGTATGGTTTTATTTTCACGATACTCACCCTGGCCGTTTTTCTTGTCGGTTGTGGTGGTGGTTCTGACGCCTTGTTTTGTGATACTGGCTATGTGTATTGTCATGTAACTCCGAAGTGCTGTCTTGACCATATGCCTTATCTATGCCACGATGAATCGTGCAAGGCCACCGCGGTCGAATGCGAAGGGTCGCCTGGCGGTCTCTGGGAAACTTGCGGCGATGCCTAGTAGTTTTCCTAAATCCTGAAATTTAAAAGCGACGGTAGAGCCAGCCGCATAGGTAGAGTAGAGAGTTTAAGAATAAAGGGAACGGTTCTATTTTGTTTTCTGTCCTGCTATTAAACAGCATGTTTCCTAATTTTCTTCTTTACCCGTCGGATGAATAATAGGGTTGTCCATAATTAAATAAAAGAGGCTTGAAGATTTCTCTCCAAGCCTCTTTTATGTTTAATACAGTCAACTTTGATTACTGCTGGACGGTTTTCTTTTCCCCGCCGTAAACTTCCGGTTTTCCCGCACACTGCTTTACGATGTTCTTCATCGTAAATGGAGCAGCGAGAGCGCCGGATTTAACACTCTCCGCTTTACTATTTTGAAAATTTTACTTTATAAGTGTATAGTAATACCGTTGCAAAACTGCATAAAATCAGCAATTATGTCCTTCCGGCGCCCGTATCCTCCGCCGGCGGAGGTGTCACGCAGTGACGGAGGTGGACAAAGAAATCCCTGCCTGTAACTTCGCTGAATCTTACGTCTGCAATAACACGTCCACCCCCTACCCCCGCCAGCGGGGGACATCGAAGGGTATGGATCCCAGAGGCTATGAATCCGGAATGACGAATAGAGGAGTTGTGCAAAGCACTCATAGTTTTTTATTAAAGTATTAATCAATTATTCTTTTCCAGCTCCCATTCGATCAATTGAGACAGAATCTCCACAGGCAAGGCCCCCACTATCCGTTTCCCGTTTATAAACAAAGTCGGGGTCCCTTTGATGTCGTTCGCCGATGCAAATCGTGCATCGCTTCGGACTTTTGCTTCTATCTCCTTCGTGATATACATCTTTTCTATTGATGTGATATTCTTAAACCCGGTCTTTTTCATATGACGAAGTTCAGCCTTATAATCAAACTCCTTTTTGTGATCTGGCCCCGCGAGATACGGAAAGTGAACCTTCATATAATCATCGAAAACACCAAGATCACCCGCCGCCTGGGCAATATAAGATGCCTGACATGAATTCTTGTATATTGTACGGGTTAGGGATTCGTTGCATGACGCGTCAAGAGGGAAATGATGATAGACAAATCGTATCTTTGAGCCGTATTTCTCAGCAAGCTTCGTCTCGGTTTTACTGAAAGAGCGGCAATACGAGCAGAGATAATCGATAAAAACATGTATCACCACCTTCGCCTCCTTGGAACCGATCACCATCTTCGATTCAGGGAAAACGATATTTTCCACTTTAATATTTTTCAGGTCAGCAAATGACTTGATTCCGCCTGCGCCGGAATTTCTCCCGATCTTGGCATTAGCGAGCGCCATCGATGATAAGATGAGCAAGGAGAATGCGAGCACAGACACTATATACAGATACACGACAGCTTTTTTATCAGCATTATCGCCGGGATTGAAAATATTCGCATACCATTTTATAAAAGAATTATTCTTCTTTTCGTTTTGTATCCAGAGAAATGAAATCAACACCAAAAGAATTATCACCAATAATATCCCCGTCTGCGGCAGGCTGAATACCTTCAGCCTCAATAGAACAATATTAAATATAAGATCTAAAACAAGAAATAAAGACGCAACCGGAAATATCACCGCAGAGGCAAAAGAATAATACGCGTCGCGGGCATAATCGGCCATTAATAACGTAACAAGCAGCACAAGGAAAAACGCAAGCGGGAACGCCGCACCCGGTATACCGAAAAACTGCGCGTACCCCACTGCCGCGATCTTCCCGCAGGATGTTGAAGGCGCACAGGACAACAGACCGCTTGACGCCGGCGAAAAGTGTAGATACAACAGCGTCGCAGCAACAACTGCGCCGGTTATAGCAAGGACAAGACTGAGTACATAGTATTTTTTCATGATGGTGTGACTCCTTTTGATTTTTTTATAAGACATTGCTTATGTTACGCTTGAACTATAATAATTCCGGTCTTGAATGTCAAAGAAATCCTGGCCACTACCCGGCATTCCCAGCATTCGCCGGGTAAACTGCCGGGTTAGGAATTGTCGAATTAAAGCGATGATTTTTTATCACTTTTAGACATTGAACCGGAAAGTGATGATATCGCCGTCCTGGACGATATAATCTTTCCCTTCCAAACGCAGGCGCCCGGCTGATTTAACCTCTACGGCAGATCCGCCGTGCGCGATGAAATCATCATAATGCATGACTTCCGCTTTGATAAAACCTCGTTCAAAATCATTGTGGATCGTTCCGGCGGCTTGGGGGGCTTTGGTCTTAGCAGGAATCACCCAGGCCTTGACTTCATCATCACCGACGGTGAAAAAAGAAATTCGTCCCAACAGAGAAAAAGCAGCGCGAATAATCCGGCCGAAAGCGGGCTCGGCAATGCCCAGTGAGGCCAGAAACTCTTTTTGATCGGCGGCCTCCAGTCCGGCCAACTCTGCCTCGATTTTACAGCAGATGCCCATGACCGGCTCTGATATCTTTGCCGCCTTCGCAAAGATATCGGCAAAGGAAAGATTATTTTCCGCTACGTTGATTACGATCAGTTCGGGCTTAATTGTCCAGAAAGAAAAACTCCGCAGAGAAAAAACTTCCGCCGGCGTAAATCCGGCAGACCTCAGCGGTTTTCCCCCTTCCAGGCATTCCTTTAATTTGGGTAAAAGTTCCGCCTGAGTTATATCCTGTTGTGTAAGCGCTTTTTTGGACATTTTGGTGAGGCGCTCCAGCTTCTTCTCGATTATTAAAAGGTCGGCAAGGATTAACTCATCTTCCAGCTTGCGGTAGGCTTCAATGCTCAGTTGCACATCGGGTAGAGAAAATCCGTCAACCACATGCAAAATGCCGTCGGTGCCGCTTAAATTCTGCCGGATGGCTTCCCAGGGATGCTCGCCTACGGCATGGACATCAACAAAAGGAATTTTGGCCGGAGATACTTTTACAGGTTTATATGTTTCCACCAGTTTGTCAAAACGAACATCCGGCACTGCTGCCAGACCGCGCACAACTGTTTCGTTGTGCAGCGTGCCGCTCTTGACGCCGGTCATGATTTCAAATAATGTACTCTTCCCGCTTTGCGGAAGGCCAAGAATACCCATTTCCATTTTTGTTACCCCTTAACTTCCAAACTGCTTTCGAGACTGTTTCTCGAACACCAATAACGATTTTTTCTGGATTCCGGGTCACGCCCGGAATGACGACAGTGTAGTAACTTTTGTATCCAAAGTAGAACGCGGCGGCGGCAAGCAGGCTCCCCGGCATGCGCCGGGCAAGCATCCGGCGTTTTACTAATACGCTGAGTAAGCAGACGACGTTGCCAACAAAGTTATACGAAGGATACGGAAGCTACTTTGTGAATTCTTTTTCTATTCGTTCCATCGCTTCTTTTAAGCGATTATCGGGAACGGTCAGAGAGATGCGGACAAAACCTTCGCCGTATTTGCCGTAAGCGGTCCCGGCAGCGACCACAACGGCAGTCTTGTCAAACAAGCGGTTAGTAAAATCCAGCGATGTCATGCCTTTGGGCACCGGCACCCAGAGATAAAATGTGCCGCGCGGCGGATTAAAATTTATGCCGATCTTTTTCAGTGTCTTCAGAACAAGCTCGCGTCTGCGTCCATACAAGTTTAACATTTTCCCGATAAATGCTTCTTCATTGCGTAAAGCTTGAATGCCGGCGAATTGAACAGGATTAAATATTCCGGAATCCGTATTTTCTTTGACTTTGCTGATGGCGGCAATAAGCTCCGAATTTCCACAAGCCATCCCCAACCGCCAGCCGCACATATTAAAAGGCTTGGAAAGAGAATTAAGCTCAACGCCCACATCTTTGGCTCCTTTAGCCATAAGGAAACTGATAAGGGGCTGTCCGGCAAATACTATTTCGCTGTAGGGATTATCGTAACAAATAGCAATATCAAAGCTGCGGGCAAAGGCAACAAGCTTATTTAAAAATTCCAGTGTGGCGCAAGCTCCCGTCGGATTATTAGGGTAATTGAGAAACATGGCACTGGCTTTTTTGGCAATATCAGTGGGAATGTCTTCCAATACCGGCAAGTAATTATTTTGCGGTAGAATGGATACGTTGTAAGGAACGCCCTCGCCCATCAGAATGCTGGAACGGTATGCCGGATAACCGGGGTCGGTCATCAAAACAGTGTCGCCGGGATTTACGCGCGCCAATATAAAATGATGGCAGCCTTCTTTCGAACCAATCAAACCGAGAATTTCATTTTCGGGATTCAGACTGACGCCATACCTTTTCTGATACCAGAGGGCAACTTCCTTACGAAAAGCCAGCATGCCCTTTTCTTCATCCGTGGGGTAGCGATGATTTAAGGGATCGCGCGCCGTAGAGCAAAGCTCATCAATAATCGAATCCGGTGTAGCTTCCACGGGATCGCCAATAGCCAGAGAAATTACATCCACGCCTTCGGCCTTGGCCTTATTGATTTTTTTTCTCAACTCCATGAATAAGTATGGCGGTATTTTTGTCAATCGATCGGCTGTCTGCAAATTGAACCTCCTTCAAATTGAATAAGAAGCTATAATCATCTATGATAAGCACGTAAAAAGTCGCCAATACGATCATCTGTATGTTTCTTCAAAAAGAAATCCCTGATAGACTATTTTCACTTTACCTTCAAGATAAATTTCGCAAAAGCGGTCATCTTTTCGCGTAAAATAAATGCGCAAAGTCTCACCGCTTTGAACTATAGTATCAACAGGCGAATCGACCAATCCGCGCTCGGCTGCGGCAAGAACTGTAGCGACAGCGCCGGTGCCGCAGGCGAGTGTTTCATCTTCCACGCCGCGTTCATAGGTGCGCACTTTAATTTTGTGCCGGTCAAGCACTGCGGCAAAGTTCGCATTGGTGCCTTTGGACTGAAAATGTTGATGGTTACGGATTTTACGTCCCCAATCAAAAACAGCATGGGATTCCAGATTATCCACAAAGACTACGGCATGAGGAACTCCCGTATCGACAATATCCAAAACAAATTTCCGGCCATCGAGAGCAATCTTTTTCCCCAGTATCACACGGGATGGATCAGTCAATTTGACTTTAGGCACATTTTCGTGAACCTCGGCGCTGATTATACCGGCGATAGTCTCGAAGGACATTTTCTTTCCGGCAATGCCTTTCAGATAAACAAAACATGCTACACAACGGGCAGCGTTTCCGCACATCTCCGCCACGGAGCCATCCGAGTTAAAAAACTGCCATTTGAAGTCGACGGTTTTCGATGGCTCGATTAAGAGTAGTCCATCGGCGCCTACGGAAATCTTCCGCTGGCATACTTTACGGACAAATGCAGGCAGATCGCCTACATTCAGAGAAAAATCGCGGTTATCAATAATAATAAAATCATTGCCACTACCGCTCATCTTATAAAATTCAATCATTTTTGATTTTTTACCGGTCATAGTCCTGGCGCTTATTCCGCAGTAGTGCTCTTAGGTTTCAGCCACAATATCCTCTTTGCGATTCAAAGACCGCGTCACGCGTAATACTTCTTCCGCCGTCGTTATTCCGTTCATAACTTTAAGAATGCCGTCTTTCTGTAGAGTTATCATACCCTGTTTTAATGCCAATTCGTTAATTTGGTTGGCATCCGATGTTTTTAAGATAAGTCTCTTAATTTCATCATCAACAATCATGATCTCGAATATCGCCGTCCTGCCGCGAAAGCCTGTCTGCATACACAAATTACAGCCCTTTTTCCGGTAAAAAGTATTTTTTTTCAATACCGACTTGTCCAAGCCAAGACTGGTCAAAGATTCCTTATCCGGAACATAAACTTTTTTGCAATGCGGACAAAGCACGCGCACAAGGCGCTGCGCTATTATCGCGATGACTGAAGAAGTAATCAGAAAAGGCTCTATGCCCATATCAATTAAGCGTGTGACAGCGCTGGCCGCGTCATTGGTATGCAGCGTGGAAAACACAAGATGGCCTGTAAGCGATGATTGAATAGCGATTTCCGCAGTTTCCCGGTCACGGATTTCACCAATCAGGATAACGTCAGGGTCCTGGCGGACAATAGAACGCAAACCAGCGGCAAAAGTTAAATCAATCTTCGGATTAACCTGAATTTGCCCGACACCGTCCATTTGATATTCAATTGGATCTTCAATGGTGATGATATTAATTTCCGGCTGGTTGATTGTGGATAGAGCCGCATAAAGCGTTGTGGTCTTGCCGCTACCAGTGGGGCCGGTAACCAGAATAATCCCGTAAGGCGATTTAATCAGGCGGCCCAGCAGCTTGATGCGCTCATCGTGCATGCCCAGATCGGAAAGCATAAGGATATTGGCAGACTTGTCGAGTAAACGCAACACAACTCTTTCGCCAAAAGCAGTAGGAATAACCGACACTCGAATATCAATCAGGCGATCGGCTATTTTTATTTCGATGCGTCCATCCTGCGGCAGACGCTTTTCGGCGATGTTGAGCTTAGCCATGATTTTAATACGGGAAGTAAGCGGTGACTGGATTCTACGCGGCAGGCTCAAAATATCATACAAAATGCCGTCAATGCGGTAGCGGATTTTCAAATTGCCGGAATAAGGCTCGACGTGAATATCGCTGGCCCGGTCTTTAATAGCCCCGGCGACCAGCAAGTTGACCAGTTTGATAATCGGCGCATCGCTGGTTTCATCGAGCAGATCCGCGGTCTCACTGATTTCCGAAATAAGATCATCGGCAGAGGCTTCATTCATTTCTTCGAAATAGTCTTTGGCTGAAGCGCGGCTCATATCATAAGCCATATTAATTGCCGCTATGATCGCGTCCTGCGAGGAAAGGACAACCGGCAAATCCGGGCTTTTCAAGAGTTGCCGCAAATCATCAATAGGTTGAAAATTTGTGGGATCGTTTACCGCGATAACCGAATCCTGAGAGGTAATGAGTGGAACAATCTTATGCTTTTTTAAATATTGAATGGAAACGTTTTGCGTGAAATCGATATTGATGCTCTCCATGGGTAATTCCGGCCAGAAAGACAGCTCAAAGTGTTCAGCCAGTATTTTTAATAATTGGATTTCTTCGATGGCTTTTTTCCGAATGAGTTGATCAAAGAATCCGGTGCCGTTATTCCCCTTCAAGCTATGCGCCTCATCTATGGCTTCTTGGGAAATTCCCGCTAAAAGCAATTTTGTTTCCAAAGAAAGCGATGGTTTTTTTTGTTCTGAGGGTAAATCATTCTTTGTGCTGGAAGATGCTTTTAAGGCTGTATGAATTTTAGACATAAATACCTTCGCCCATAGATGGGATCCATCCGGAGATTTATTTTCAGATGGTTCTGGTTCACTCTATGGGTTTGTCTCCGGCTTTTTTTCGTTTAATTTGATCACGCCTTCCACAACTTCCCCCATAGTATCTCTTTTTTCCTTGTACAGATTGCTGGCATCCTGCTGAGTGCGGACGATACGCGGCGTCAAAAAGACATAAAGATTTGTTTTTTCCCGGGAAGTGGAATGTGTTTTAAAAAGCCAGCCCAGAATGGGAATATCACCCAGCAACGGTACTTTATAGGTGTTGTCCTGCGTGCTGTCCCCCACCAGGCCGCCGATAACGATTGTTTCATTATCCTTGACCACTACCGTTGTTTTTGCCGTTCTTTTTAATGTTGTCGGTGTTGCAGAAGAGCTGGATGAGGTTACTTTGGTAACCTGCTGGGATATTTTCAATCGAATAAAGTTTCCCTCGTTGATATGCGGCGTGATATTCAGGACCACGCCGACATCTTTATACTCATAGGTGTTGTAATTAACCGGGTATGAGGAGCTCGTTGTAGTTGAATCCTGACGGGTAATATAGGGTACGTTGGAGCCGACATTTATTTCCGCTTCTTCATTATCCAGAGTCATGATCTGGGGAGTTGATAGAATAGATACTTCCGAATCGGTCTTGTATGCCTGAATGACAGCCCCGATATTAGGAAAGGTAACACCGCCAATGGTAATGCCGGCGCCGATAATGCCCATCGTAAAACCGCCCGGAAAAGCAGTCGTGGTTAAAGTATCGAGGATATTGTAGCCACCGGGATTTGTTGTACTGCCCGCGCCACCGGAACCGATAATTCCCACTGCCCTGCCGGAATCCACACCAGGAATTGGGCCTGCATCTGTCAGGCCGCGCCATTCAACACCTAGATTAAAAGCTTTATTGGCGTTGACTTCCATAATTAACGCCTCAATGTAAACCATTGGCCGCGGCACATCAAGCTGCTTGATAATATTTTCGAGAATCTTATAATCCTCCCTTTCGGCCATAATCACCAAAGTATTCGTTGCTTTATCCGGGACGACCTGGACATTTTTCGAAACAACTGGGGCAAGCGCCCTTTGAGCCGCCGCCGCTCCACCCGTCGCGCTTGCCGCGGCGCCGGTATCTTTGACAATACTGTTGAGAACTTTCGCTAAGTCTTCGGCAAGGCTGTTTTGCAGGCGGTAAACCTGAATATTGGATTCGCCGCGGGGTACGTCTTTATCCATAAATGCAACAAGTTTACGCACACTTTCCGTATCCGCGACGCTGGCCAGGATTATAATTGAGTTTGATCGTGAATCCGGGACGACTTTGATGGGAGTTACGTTGGCACGGCGCTGCTGAAAAATGGTTGTCAGCGATTTCACCACTTCCGAAGCGGAAGCGTTTACCAGCGGAATATAGGTAATCTGATCTCCTGCTCCTTCCACATCCAATGCTTTGATTATTTCCTGAAGGCGTTTGATGTTGGACAGATAATCGGTGATAACCAAAATGCCCGCAGGCGGATAAGAAAGCACCGAACTGGACTTGGAAATAATTGGATCCAAAACACGTTTTATTTCATCGGGGTTGGCACGTTCCAGGGCAACTATCTGGGTGACGACACGGTCTTCCGGATCAGTGATTTCTTTTTTCAGCCTTGTCTCCACACTTTTTTCCCGCGCCGAAACCGATGGAACAATCTTGATCATATCTCCCACCGGCACTGTGGTAAAACCATTAACCTCTAATACGGACAAAAATACCTTATAGACATCTTTAAGCGGAATTTTTTTTGGCGAAATGACGGTGACCTTGCCTTTGACCTTATCATCAATAATGAAATTCTTACCGGTGAGTTCGCTGACAAATTTTATAAAAACCACTACATCTACGTTATCGAAATCAATTGTCACGTACTTTTCGGCATGTTGTTCTTTTGCTCGTTGGATGGGTGCTTTCTTTGCCGCCGGAAGTTCTTTCGGCAGTGGAGTAACATTTTCTCCTTTAATAGCATCCGGCTGAGTTGAAGGCGCTTTTGCTTTTTCTTCCGAAGTTTCCGGTAATATTACGGCATTTTTTTGCTTTGATGCCGGGGCTTTCTCTGCAACAGGAGCAAGTTTTTCTTCCGGCACAGCAGGTGATGCTGGCAATACATTAATGACCTTCTCAGTGGTATCCGCTGGTGGAACTGTATCTTTTTTCTGCGTATCCTCCGGTTGCGCGGATGGAGGCGCAGGCGTGGTTGTTGTGTTAACATTCTCGTCAGTACCGGCAACATGAGCCGCAAATGCCGGTCCTCCAACATTTAGCAAAATTATCAGCGCAATTATACTGCCTGAGAGCAGGCCTGGTCTAATAATAAAAGGATGCATGGTTTTCATCTTAATTTTATTGTTTCTCCACTAAATTTTTGAACTCCGGCAAATCAGCTAATACTTTTAAATCGCTATCGCTTTTTGCCCACTGCCTTGCTTTCGGGCTAAATTCAATAGCATTCTTGAGATAAAATAGGCTCTGTTGCGTGTCTTTTTTCTGCGCATAAAGACAGGCCAAGTTGTAATGAGCATCACCGTAATCGTGTTTTATATTGAGTGCGTCATGAAAACAGGTAATCGCCTTTTTGTAATTTCTCTGGCTCATGTAAATCACTCCCAGATTATTCAATGCCTGAACATTTAGCCGGTCAATTTTAATGACTTTTTTATAAAGGCCTTGGGCTTCTTCTAATTTTCCTTCATGCTGCTTCTGCAGGGCTTGCGTATAAAGAGCTTTGGATTCAGCAATCTCCTGTTTAGTTCTAACCTTTGCTGTTGTTTTCTGTGACTTGAACTCAACTTTTTTGTTTTTGTTTGGCTCAGGTTCTTTAACAACAGGCGGCGCCACAGGAAGCGCGCTTATCTTATGTATTACCGGTACTTTTTTATCTTCGAGTCCATACAAAAGGACAATCATTCCCGCAGCGAAGAAGAAAACTATCAATATTCCAATTATTGACAGCCATTTTTTCGACGGTTCAGACTTTTTTCCGGGAGCCGATATAATATGGTCATAGGCCACATAACGTGTCTTTTTTTCTTTTTGCAACTTGCGTAAAGCTTTGTTTATATAACTCATCATCACCTATTGGTCAAGGACTTCCGAAATCTTCTAGGTTGTTAATCGTACCCAGATCTTTGTCCAGTTGTTCATTGTTTTCTGGAAATAATTAACGCCAATATCATGAACGGCCAGTTTGACAATTTTACGGTCAATTTTGCTTGTGTTTTTCGCATAGGCGATAAGTAATGCCCTGTCGCAAAGAGCGTTAATCCGGCGGGGAATACCTTCAGCGAACTTATAAATAAGATTAAATGCTCCTTTGGTAAATTTAAGCAAGCCGGGGCATTGCGCGACCATCAGGCGATATTGAATATATTCGCGCACTTCCGCCGGAGACAAAGGTTTTAGATCATATCTGACCGTGATCCTTTCGTTTAACTGCCGCAGAGCCGGAAGCATTAAAGTATTGGCCAGTTCCGGCTGGCCGATTAAAATTATCTGAATGAGCTTTTCTGTTTCAGTTTCCAAATTCGAAAGCATCCTGATTTGTTCTAGGACTCCATGAGAAAGATTCTGCGCTTCATCAATCAAAAGTACAGCGTTTTTCCCGGCGGCATAATTGCCGAGCAAAAAATTGTTTAGAGCATCAATGTAAATTTTCTTTGTCTTTGACTTGTTTTTGATTTTGATGCCATATTCCTTTACGATTGTCTCCAATAACTCTATATCGGAAACGGCTGTATTAAAGATCAGCGCTGTTTCCACTGAATCATCCAGAGAGCCAAGTAAGCTGCGGCAAATTGTGGTTTTCCCCAGGCCGATGCCGCCGGAAATTAAAACAAATCCTTTTTTCTCCTTAATACCGTAAATCAGGCAATTTAATGCGTCGCGATGCTGTTCGCTTAAAAACAAATAACGAGGTTCCGGCAATAAATTAAAAGGGTTTTCTTTTAAACCAAAATAAGCAGCATACATTATAAATAAATTCTCCTGATCCCATATCAGTAAAAAGAATAATTGATTGTTTCAGCCTTGCCGTTTCTCTTTAAGCTCAAGTCTATACTGCCGCCGGACTGCATAATATTAACCATTTGCAGAATGTCATCCGCAGTTTGCATACGTTTGCTGTTGACGTCAATAATTATATCGCCGTTTTGCAGCCCCAGTTTTTCATAAAGACTGTTGGGCTTGATACCGGAAATAATAAACCCTTCCTGCACGCCGGCCTCAAAATAAGGACGTACGGCAGCCTGGCCCATAATCGTTTTTAAATCGAGCAGTTTTTCATTTACTTCGCTTTTGCTCAGAGCCACGCCGAAACTAGGAATGCTCGCTTGCGGCGCCTGCCCAGGCGAAGACAGAGAACCTTCCGGGGTCTCTTTTATTTTTAATGTTATTTCTCTGTCTCCACTTCTTATAACGGCTGTATTGCGCGTAATTTTAATCAGCTTGGCCGAACCGATCATATCACCAAGACGGTATAAACGCTGCTTATTCTTGCCCCGTTCCTCAATAACAATAAAACCAAATGAGACACCACCGGCTATAGTACCTTTCAGATCAAATGCGGTAACCTCTTCACCGGAGCCGAAAAATCCGCCTCCCAACTGTTTATCGTTGAGTGCTTTCAAAGTCGTAAGGAATAAATTGCGTTCAGTGATTACGCTGTAATTCTGGAGGGGACTGCGCGAAGAGTTATCTGTAATAAACTTGGAAGAAGCTGTATTCTTTATAGCCGCAGATTGATTAACCGCCGATAAGCTGATTATTTTGTAAAAAAGATCAACTGTTTCATAGGACAAAATTGTTATGGCAACTAAAATAAGAAATGCCGGAAGCTTAGCCAGAAGTATTGCCGGATTGGCAACAATGTTCCGGAGCTTGCCGGACCATTTTTTTAAGAGCATCTCTATTTTAAATCGCATAACCATTACCATTAAATATAGCGGATTGCCGGGTTGGCCAATGTTCCGCCAATCGTAACTTTCATTTTAACTTTGTCTTTGCCCAATATTTCTATTGTTCCGTTTAAGTTAAGTTGACTATTTTTAAAATCAGCAGCCGGTGTTATTTCACCTTTTAAAAAACAATTAATTTGCGGGCCAAATGTTTCCAACTTTTCGATTCTAATGTTACCATTGTTCAACTGCGCCTGGATTTCACCGCGATCAAAATCAATTCTGGTCACTCCCAGAAATGGTTCAGCCAGTGGATAAGAACCCTTTTTAAAGAAAAGTATTAAGGTTCCCGACGCGCTCCTGGCGGCTTCATCAGTGATGTAAGTTAAAGTGCCGCGTGCTCTTCCCGTAAATGATTTACCCGAATCGCCCTTAAATAAAGAATATTTTCCTATATCGATATTCTCAAAATTTAATATTACTTCAACCGGCGGATAAACTTTAGTAAGTGAAACTAAGCCTGCACGTCCGTCAAAGCTGCCGTCATAGGCTTTGCCGGAAAGACCGATATAAGTATTTTTACGGAAAAAACTTAATAAATTGAGTTGCAGATCGAGCAATTCTCCCTGAAAGAGAACAAATTCCTGCGCTGCTGAACTTATGGTTACATTTTTAAGCTTGATCCCCAGAGGAAGAGCGGGGTGTAACGATGCGGATTTAACCATAAAATCATTGGAGTTGATCGAATCTTCCAGTCTGCTTTTAACCAGTTCCCCCGGAAAAAGTAGATACAGGAATACTATGGTAATAAATATTCCATACCCGGTAAACCACAACTTCTTTTTCTTAAGGAACCTCATCTTGCTACAAACCTCGCGGACGTGAACTTAGCGCCTGAACAGATGCTATCCGTAGCTGAACGCTTAAATATTCCGGACTTTCTTTCATTTTGTTTACGGTAATTCTTTTGATTCTGACTAAATCGGCAGGTGATTCGGCAAAATATAAAAAGTCGGTAAGCTGCTTGACGGTAATTTTGTCGAGTTTCATATCAATCAGTGATTCCTCAAAAGCAGCGGATTGTGTTCCCCGGGAAGAATTCATATATTTTATATTTCCCCTGACGCCTGCTTGTACCGCCTTTTTTTCCAGATAGGAAAATAAACTGAAATCCGCCGTTCGGGTGGACATAACCTTTTTTATTTTTGATATTTTTGCTTCCTGCCCGGCAAATTCAGCATCGAGTTTAATTACTTCGTCAAGTTTCTTTTGATTGATCAGGAGCGTTTGCCTGATTTTTGCATTGGCATCCCAGAGTGGAAAAATTACCAATTCGAGAATCAGGGCAATTAGAACAAACGCTGCTGCGCCCGCGACAATGTAACGTTGATTTTTATCCAGCTTATCCCAAAATGATTTAATCATCTAAGTTCAATCCTTAAATCGAAATCAACTTTGGTGCCCTGCTTGGTAAGGCTTGTCGAACCCATGGCCACATCCTTAAAGTATCTTGATTTGGCAAGTTCATTTTTTATTGCGGAAACATCATCAATATTTTTAGCCTGGCCTTTAATTAAAACGGCAGTATTTTCGTAACTGAAATCGGTAATGACTATATCACGGGAAGTCGAAATTAAACTGGAGATTTCTTTCAATAAATCAACCACCGGTACATCCCGTACGCCTTCGTAAAAACCAAAAGTCTTTTTATTTTCAGCAAGCTTTGTCTTGAGTTGTTGCACAGGGTCAACCATGGCCTGAGCTTCGGGAAAATTTTTCTTAAAAATCAGGGAGATTTGTTTTTTGATAATGTTGAGGCGCTGAGTCTGTAGGCCATAATCAAGAAACTGATTGACAACTGCAAGAGAGAAAATTATTCCGGCAACTACCGCTGCCCATCTCAACTGTTCTTTGAGTTTAATCCGGACATTTTTAGCGGCAAATTCACCTTGCCGGAAATTAAAGGATGTTTTGCCGTCAAATATCCTCATTGCCGCCGCCAGCGCTGTATTCATAATCTGCGGCTGGTATTTCCCCTGGAGATTACCTTCGATTTCGATCTGTTTTGATCTGGCAAGGTCAAGAGTTTCCACGGGCAGGGTAAAATAGTCCTCCAACTCTTTTTTCAGAGGGAGAAACAGACAACCTCCGCCGGTTATGGTAATTTGAGTTAAATTACTTTGTAGAATATCGTTTAACTTCATAAATTCAACAGTATTTGTTAGTTCCAGACAAAATTTGTGACACAAATCGCTAACCTTTGCCCCCGCGACACTGTAATCGGCATTGATTTTTGTAAGCTCGGCCTCCCAGGTTTCCGCGGACATATCAGCGGCCAATGCCGCCGTCATCTGATTGCCGCCTATGGCTAAAGAGCGCAATTGCACGATTGTACCATTTTCATAAAATACTGCTGTCGTTGAGCCTGCGCCTATATCCAATAAGACGCCGCATGTTTTCGCATCTTTTTTCTCCAATATTGCGGAGGTTAGCGCCGCGGAAGAAATATCAATGACGGACACCTCTCCCAAATTGCTTTCAATCAGGGTTATCCAGTCCTGAATTGCTTTTTTGGTTGCGGCGGCTACAAGAAGGCCACTGGCGTGAACTTTCAAATAATCAGTGACTATTTCACTCACCGCAAAAGGGATAAGTGGTTCTAATTCGAACGGCAGTGTTTTTCGAATTTTATTGTCATCGCGGAAAGGCAAGCTGACTTGTCTGAACATTATGTCGTTTAGCGGCAAAGAAACGCAGCAGGAAGTGTTATGAAAACTTTTGTTTTCCGCCAGTTTTTTTAATGCCGGTTCAATTCCGCCGCAGGCGTTGATATCAATCGTCTCTGCGGCAAGAATGTGGCCGCCAATTAAACCTTTTCTTGTGAACAAGATGGCCTTAATGGTACTTTGGCCGATATCCAGCCCTAATACGTTTTGCGGCATTAATCCTGCCTCCATTTGATTATCTGGACGGATTTTTGCCCTGATCTTTTGACTACGCCGCTTAAACTTTGTTCCATGCTGTTCATCTTTCCGGTGGAGATAATTTTAAAATAATTGCTTTTTACTGCAATCAGCGCCGGCTTGATCGTCACACCTGCCATATCAAGAAACCACTGGGTACTGGATAAAACACTACCATCTTTCCTTCGGTACTCATCCATTTTATCAGCCAATTCGACCGTGATATCGGGAGAAAGGGCACGTAAAACCATCTCGGGCGCTGTATTTATATTTATTGCTCCATCGCTGTCCGCGGTAACGTACCCCGCCAGCGCTGGTTTTTCTTTAGTCCCGTAAAAAATTTCTTTGGTTATCCCCTTTATCATAAGCAATTCTTCAATGCAATCCATCTGAGCATTTTTCGCTTCATAAGGCGGATCTAAAGAAGCGTAATAGGGGGTTTCGGCTCCATAACCTGTAACTATATTATCCGCGTCAATCCAGTCTTTGATGGAATCGACCATTTCATTTACTTTTCTTTCGTCTAGTCCAAATTCCGGCTGGCTTAGCAATCGAATCAATATCTCTTTAATGTCCGGATTATATTCATTCCCGTTTATCAGTTTATTGAGAGGAATTTTACCGGCTTCATCTTCAACTGTCACCATAAAATAACCGTCAGTAAAAAGAGTCTGGGATTGCACGGATAGTATTTCCGTCTTTGCCCAATCATCGCGCAAAGTGTCGTAATTGTTATTGGAATTGGCCAGGATGGCCGCTGCCCCGTAAAAGCCGGATTTGGCAATATATGTCAACTTGATACCGTCGCTTAGGTTGGTCGCATCATAAATAGCGGCACGTGTAGAACGATTCAATTCTATGGCGACAGCCACTAAAATACTGACGATCAATATGACCGTGATCAGCGCGATCCCGCGATTATTGTGAAACTGCAATTTTCGTAACGAAGTGCGCGGAAATTGGTAAGTTGAACAATCCCGCGCAGCGGAGGGTATAATACTCGTAGCGAACTCGCGGAATTGTTTCCAAAGCTTGATTTGTGGTTTATACCCGTGATTGAGAAATGGATTTTTCATTGCATTTATTTTTTTACCGGTAAAAATACTTTCGTCATGAACTTGTACGGTTTTTCCTTGTCCTTTAAATTAACCAGGGCCAGCTCTATTTTTACAGCTACAGGAACCTTTCCTTTTTGGTCCGCCGAAAACGAGGAAGAATCCCAGGATTCCAATTCCCTGCCTGCCGAGTCATAAAATCTTAAGCTCAAAGAATCGACGTTTTGACAAACAACAAATCCACCGCTGATGTTTTTTTCTTTAGAAGGTTTGGCACCGGCCAGATCCGATCTCCACAAAGAAAAGCTGACCCCACCTTCATCCTCTACTACATAGTAACTGATTGCAGCCAGACGCCCTTCACCTTCATTTTCGCCAAAAGCCAGATGAGAAGCCGACCAGAAAGAAAGAGAATAAAACTCCCGGTTACTTAATGTTTTTTTCTCGGCACGAAAGTCAAAGGAGCCAGAGGAGAGCTGCAGAGATGATAAATCTTTAATCATCCTGTTCATTGCTGTCCGCGCCATTTTGTAGAGGTGATTTTCATATTCAATATCATGGACGATTTTCATTGTAGAGCTATACGCGGCGTAAACAGTGGAAAGAACAAGGCCTAGAATCAATATGGCGATCATTATTTCGACCAGTGTAAAACCTTTTGTGCGAATATTTCTTTTTATGGATTGACCGGTCATAAATTACATTCCTGCTGTCTTGTAAAGAACAAGTTTATATGTTCCGCCACTAATAAATAATTTATTGGTTACCGTAACTTCAATTTTCTTAAACTGCGGCAACTGGGTATCGCCAACTTCCAGATGCCAGGTATATTGAGGATAATCAAGCCCAAAGTCTCCGTCTTCTTTATGGTTAGTCAAAGTAGATGCGGCTTCAGCCTCGACCATTTTGCTTTGAGCAAGCAGAGCTGCGGTGGTCATAAAACGTGAGTCGGTGGACATGGAAATGCTCTGTGATTGCAGTTGAAAGACAGCGACGAGTGCGATGGCTAAAATTGCCATGGCGATCATTACTTCCATAAGTGTGAAACCGTTTACTTTGTTTTGCATCATGCCGCCCATTCTTTATCTGGAATTAGATTGTCCTGAACCGGTCACAAAAATATCAACATATTTATCATAAACATCCGTTACGCCCAGGAAAGGATTTATTACTATCGTCATTTTATTTTCTTCATAAGCCAGATGGATTACCGTAGGGGGGCAAATGTTATTTTTCCCAAATTTAATCTTAATTTCACCTTCATATTGCTTATTATTATTTTCTCCCACGATATCGGAAATACTGACTCCCGACGGCAAATGTTTAGCACTTTTTTTAACTTCACCTTGCTTTTCCGGAGTCATGTCGGAGGTGATAACCCAATAAGCGGAGTTAGGCAAATCCAACCAGAGAATATAATCTGTTTGATCGCGGACAGCTTCCACACGCAGCTTTCTTTCCATCTCGATGAGCTGACGCGAAGCCTTTTTAAGATTGTCCCCGGTCAAAACATCCCTCGTGGTGGGAACAGCAAATGCCAGAATCACTCCCATAAGGACGATGACGAGTAATAATTCTACAAGCGTGAAACCCGAAGACCCCGCAAAAAGACGATATGCTCTATAGCGCTTCATCGAGGCTTGTTTATTCAATTTCCCAATTATTGATGTCTTTATTAACACCTTCTCCGCCGGGTTCTCCATCGGCACCAAGACAAATTAAATCAAAATCGCCATGGCTGCCGGGACTGACATAAACAAATTCGTTTCCCCATGGGTCTTTGGGTATTTTGCCTTTTTCCAGATAGCCGCCCTGACGCCAGTTTTTGGGAAGGTTTCCGACAGTGGGAGCTTCCACTAAAGCTTTCATTCCCTGCTCAGTTGTCGGATAACTGCCGTTATCGAGCTTGTAGAGTTTCAGTGCTGATTCCAGACTCTCCATTTGAATTTTGGCTTTGGCCTGACGCGCTTCGTCGGGGCGCCCCATGATGCGGGGAATAATAAGTCCGGCAAGTATTCCTAAAATGACAATGACCACCATCAATTCTATTAAAGTAAAACCTGCCTGTGTATTTTTCTTTTGTCTGATCTCTTTCATAATTAACCCCTGATTTTTTTATTTGTGAAACTCCAATTTCCATAACGAAGTGTAGGGAAATTGGTAAGTTGAATTAATGAAACTCAGATATTACAAGCACAGTGCAGTAATATCTGTACGTTGAATTAATCCCGCGTGCGAAGCTTAGCGGGGCAATATAAATATCCCGCGAAGCGGAGGGTATAATACACCACAGCTTGCTTTGGGGTTCATACCCATGATTGTTAAGCTTCATGTGCTCGTAACCATCCTATATTCCAAATCTGGGACAGCTTCGTAAATAGGCCAGAGGCAAGGCGCGCAAAGTATTTGCCTATCGGCGCATACCGGCAAGGTATTGCATTTCTTACATAGTGCGCCTTCACCTTTGGTTCAGGCCAGCACTCCTGGAACCTGAGGAATGAGGCCTACTTTTCCGTAGGTCGCAGTGACGAAGGATGCAGTGCAACGCAGCATATGGCCTATTTACGAAGCTGTCACCTTACCAACTGGTTCATTTCAAAAATAGGCAATAAAATCGAAATCACAATGAAACCAACTACAAGTCCCATTACTAATATCATCAACGGCTCCAGAAGAGAAGTCATTACCATTATATCAGCTTGAGATTCCGTTTCGTAAGCCGTGGCCACACGGTTGAGCATTTTTTCCAGCGTGCCGCTTTGCTCTCCCACGGCAACCATTTCCGTCACCAGAGGAGGAAAGATGCCACTTTGTGTCAGGGGACCGGAGAGCCCCTTACCCTCCTCCACATCTTTACTGGCTTTACTGATTGCTTCGCCTATGAGAATGTTGTTGACGACATTACGGACTATTTCCATTGATGATAAAAGCGGCACGCCGCTTTGCAACAGAGTGGCGAGTGTCCGGCAAAACCTGGCAATTGCTATTTTCCGGTTGACCTGGCCCCATACCGGAATTTTTAGCTTTGCGCTGTCCCACAGACGCTTGCCCGCTTCCGTACCGGTCGTCATATATTTAAAAGCGGCTATTGCGGCTGCCAGAAGAATCAGAATAAGCCACCAAAAAGATTTTAAAAAATTACTGATGGCAATTAAAACAATTGTAATCAGCGGTAACGTCTGGTGCATATCGGTAAATATACCGGTAATTTTAGGAA
>Ga0209777_10000397_pt1 | contig 73601 bp, 68 predicted proteins | sample FrelakmetHBP12HB_FD_187147 | JGI IMG/M metagenome (GOLD analysis project Ga0209777, IMG submission 187147) | Freshwater lake sediment microbial communities from the University of Notre Dame, USA, for methane emissions studies -HBP12 HB (SPAdes)... | ecosystem: Environmental > Aquatic >...
TAATGTAACCCTGGCAGATAACACGACAGGAGTAATCAACAAGGCCAATCTGACCGTTACGGCATTGACGAACACGAAGCCCTATGATGGGAATACCAGCGCAGCGGCAACGCCTACGGTGAGCGGTCTGCAAGGGACGGATACCGTAACGGGTCTAACCGAGGCTTATGCCGACAGGAACGCGGGGACGGGGAAGACGCTGAGCGTTGCGGCCTACACGGTGAACGACGGCAACAGCGGCGGTAACTATAATGTAACCCTGGCAGATAACACGACGGGCGTGATCAACCGGGCCAATCTGACCGTTACGGCATTGACGAACACGAAGCCCTATGATGGGAATACCAGTGCAGCGGCAACGCCTACGATCACTCTGGGGAGCCTGGTAGGCGGTGACACGGCTACGCTGACGGAGAGCTATGCGGACAGGAACGCGGGAACGGGTAAGACGCTGACGCCTGCGGGGACGATCAACGACGGCAACAGCGGGAATAACTATAATGTTACTTACGTCAACGCCACGACGGGAGTGATCAACAGGGCGAATCTGACCATTACGGGAGCGGCGAATACGAAGACCTACGACGGGAATGCGAGTGCAGCGGCAACGCCCGCAATCACTCTGGGAAGCCTGGTAGGCGGTGACACTGCTATGCTGACGGAGAGCTATGCGGACCGGAACGCGGGAACGGGTAAGACGCTGACGCCTGCGGCGACGATCAACGACGGCAACAGCGGGAATAACTATAATGTTACTTACGTCAACGCCACGACGGGAGTGATCAACCGGGCGAATCTAACCGTTACGGCAGCGACGAACACGAAGACCTACGATGGGAATCCAAGTGCAGCGGCAACGCCGACAGTAAGCGGTCTGCAAGGGACGGATACCGTAACGGGTCTAACCGAGACTTATGCCGACAGGAACGCGGGAACGGGCAAGACTCTGAGCGTGCTTGCAGGCTACGCGGTCAACGATGGCAACAGCGGCGGCAACTATAATTTAATCCTGGTAGATAACATCACGGGCGTGATCAAGCCGCCAGCCCCGGCGCCGCCGCCAGTAACACCCGATGCCTCCAGCAATACAGTGGTCTCGTTGCAGGCGGCAACAGGTACGGTAACAGGTACAACAATAACAACAGTAGGCTCGAAAAGCGATTCGGCTGCCGCGGTCGAAGGTTATTCACCACCTGATGACTCACAAGGCGAAACGGATCAGAAGAGAAAAGAGAAGGGTAAAGAGAGAGGCTCGCAGCAAAGCGGTGATCAGAAAAAAGATGATAAGGCCAAGAAGTATTGCAATTAGCACAGCGGTATTACTCTTTCTGTTGGTGTCCGCTTCGCTGTGCCTTGGTCAGCAAAAAGCAGGAGTCGTTACTCATTTAAGCGGGCCTCTGATTGCAAAAAAAGCCGATGGGACTGCCCGGGTCTTATCGATAAATTCCACCGTAGATAGAGGGGATTTGCTAATTACGGAGAAGAAGACCTATGCGCGGGTTAAGTTTACTGATGGCGGCGAGGTGGTGTTACGCCCGAACACCCACTTCCGGATATCTGAGTATAGCTTTGATCAGGACACGCCGAAAAATGACAGGGCAGTTTTCAATCTGTTCAAAGGGGGACTTCGTTCGATAACAGGATTGATAGGCAAGAGGGCGGATCAGGACAGTTATAAATTAGTTACGGACACTGCTGTCACCGGTGTCAGGGGGACCACATACGAGTGCAGGATTTGCGAGGGGAACTGCGGCTCGATTCCAGACGGGTTGTATTTATACGTCATTGAGGGACTCATCATCGTCAGCAACAGTGCGGGTTCGCAGAACATCAGTGCAGGCCAGTACGCCTATGTGCAAAATGTAAATGTGGCACCGAAGATCCTGCCTGCGAATCCGGGTATTGACTTTACCATCCCGACGGTTACGGGAGGCGAGCAAACGCAAAGAGGAGGGGCCACGGGAGATGGCGGCTGCATTGTGCGTTAGAAAAAATAGAAGAGTTACGTGATGCAATTATCCGATTTCTTAAAGTCCGTGGAAATCTTTTCTGATCTAAACCAAGACCATCTGAACCTCCTGGCTAACAGTTCTCAGATTCTTGCCTTTCAGGATGCTAACCCAATCATTAAGAGAGGAGAAATAGGCCGGTTTCTTTGTGTTGTCTATGAGGGCAAGGTTGAGGTTGCAATACCGGAAAAAAATGGAGCTCGGAAGGTTATCGCTAATCTCGGACGGACGGAGATATTCGGTGAGATGTCTATCATGACCGGAGAGCCCGCCATGGCGGACGTTACTTCCGCAGGAATGAGCAACATTGTCAAAATACCGCGTGAGATGATTTCACAAGTAATCGCCCAGAATCCCAAAACACTCACCAAGATGTCGAGGCTTATCACAAAACGTTTCCTTCAGAACGAAAGGGATGAACAACTGCAGGAACTTACAAAATCAGCCCACGGCGAAAATGAGGATCCCTACGATTTGAACTTCTCGTCTTTAGCCGATCCCATGAAAATACTCGTGATCAATACCGGCAGTTCTTCTCTCAAGTATTCTCTGTTTGATACCACCAAGAACTTTCCGCTTTTTGAAGGCCAGGTAGAACGAATTGGCTCCGGGAACGCCGTGCATAAGATGAAATCCTCGAAGATCAAGAATGACGTGCCGGTAAACAATGTGAGTGACATAAAGGATGCCTTTGACGTAATGGTTGCCGCCATTACAGATCCCTCTTCAGGCGTTGTTCGAAACCTTTCTGAAATAAATTCTGTCGGACACAGGATAACTCACGGAGGAGGGAAATTTCCGAATTCCGTAGTCATTGACGATGCAACAGCGGCAGCGATACAAACGTATTTCCCCCTTGCCCCGCTGCACAATCCCTTTAATTTCATGGGTGTGGAATTGATGCGAAGCAAGCTGCCCTCAGTGTCGCAGGTGGCGGTATTCGACACGTCCTTCCACCATTCAATTCCGGAAAATGCTTATACGTATGCCCTGCCTCACGCAATGTGTGAAAAGGAGAAGATCCGCCGCTACGGTTTCCACGGCACCAACCACAACTATGTCGCTCTCAGCGCAGCGACCTTCTTGAGGCGTCCGATTGGCGAGTTAAAAATAATATCGTGCCACCTGGGGAGCGGGGCTTCCATCTGCGCGATTGATCACGGGCAAAGCATAGACACAAGCATGGGGATGACACCTCTTGAAGGCCTCATCATGGGTACGAGAGCAGGCGACATCGATCCCGGGGCACTGTTGCATCTCATGAGGGTTTCAGGGATGACCGTTGATGAGGTGGACAAACTCTTGAACAAAGAGAGTGGGCTCAAAGGAATGAGCGGCAAGAGCAACGATATGAGAGAGGTGCAACAGGCCGCTGACGCCGGCGATGCACGCTGCAAGATGGCTATCAGTGTTTTCTGTTACAAGGTCAAGAAATACATCGGAGCCTACATAGCCGCTTTAGGCGGCATTGATGCCCTGATCTTTACAGGAGGAATAGGGGAGAATTCACCGGAAATACGCGCGCGTACCTGCCAAGGGTTGGAAGTCTTTGGGATCAACATATCGCTTTACAAAAATGGGAAGTCTAGGGCGCGGCGTGGAAATATTATTGACGTGTCGGAGCCAGAATCTAAAGTCCGCATCCTGATTGTTCCAGCCGACGAGGAAAAGATGATCGCGCGAGAAACGCTTCATGCCTTGGGCAGGGTCAGGACGAAGCAGGATATCCAGATGTTCAGGTCGATCCCCATTCCGCTCAGTATCTCCGCGCATCATGTCCACCTGGGGCAGGCTGATTTTGAAACAATGTTTGGGAAAGGTAGGACCCTTACTCCGAAGTCCGGCTTAAGCCAGCCAGGGCAGTATGCCGCTGCAGAGACAGTAAACCTTATCGGTCCCAAGGGGAAGATTGAGAAAGTTAGGATATTGGGTCCTTTCAGAAAAGTATCGCAGGTGGAGATATCACGGACCGAACAGTTTAAGCTTGGAGTCGATGCGCCGATAAGGGACTCCGGCGATATAGAAGGAACGCCGGGCCTTATACTGGAAGGTACGGCAGGGCAGGTAAGGCTAAATAAAGGCATCATCTGTGCCAAGCGACATATCCATGCATCCCCTGAAGAGGCTTTGTCGCTGGGACTGAGAGACAAAGATGTCGTGATGATTCAGGTGAAGGGTGTCAGGACGCTGATCTTCGGGGATGTTTTTGTCAGGGTGCATCCAGACTTCAAGCTGGATATGCATCTTGATACGGATGAGGCGAATGCAGCACAGGTCATGGAGGGGATACTGGGCTACATAGAATCCATACAGTCACGGCAATACATGTAAGAGGGCAGTAGATGAGTTACGAGAAAAGAACAAAAGCTCAACTTGTCGAAGAACTATCTTCTCTCCAGAAGCGTGTTGAAGAGATGGAGAAAGCGCTTGCCATATCCAAGAATGCCGGAAGCGAAGGCGATAAGGCGAGAGGAGAAGTAAGACAGGTTCTGGCGAACATTGTTGACTTCATTCCTGATGCGATTTACGCTATTGATGCGGAGGGAAAGGTAATTACCTGGCATAAGGGGATGGAAAAGTTGACGGGAGTCAAGGCTGAGGAGATGTTGGGAAAGGGAGATCATGAATATTCCCTTCCGTTTTATGGTGTTCGTAAGCCAACACTTATTGACATGGTGTTGAAGCCAGGTAGTGCGGAAATAGAAAAAGATTTTCTTTTCATCAGGAGAGAGGGGGATGCATTTTTGGCCGAGATGCAAGTACTCCTGCAGGGCAACCCCCGCGTCATCTGCGGCAAGGCGAGACCTCTGTATGACAGCGATGGACGCATAATTGGGGCCATTGAGGATATCCGTGATGTTACAGAACGCAAAAAAATGGAGGAGTCCATTCAAGAGAAAGAAAGAAAGTATCAGGATTTGGTCGAGAATATTAATGAGGTAATATACGTTATTGAGAATGACCAGCGCATCTCTTACATAAGTCCAGTCGTGGAAGCTTTTTTTGGCTACCGCCCAGCGGAAATCGAAGGCCGCCCTTTCACGGATTTCATTTTTCCCGATGATTTAGAGGTGGTGAGGGACAATATGAAAGCGGCTCTTCAAGGAAGCATCTCACCGAGTGAATTCAGGATATACAAGAAATCCGGAGATATCTGCTGGGTGCGCACAACAATTCGTCCAATTTTCAAAAAGGGTCTCATTACCTTGCATGGAATCCTCGCAGACGTCACGGATATAAGGATTGCAGAGGAACTCTACAAGACCTTGGCAAACAGTTCCCAGGCAGGAGTGTATATAGCGCAGGAGGGCAAGATTCAGTTTGTAAATCCGCATATCCCCCGGTACTCAGGCTACTCGGAGTCAGAGCTGGTCGGGATGGACGTGCTCAACATTGTCCATCCTGAAGATCGTGATTTGGTCAAGAAGAACGCTCATGAAATGCTTCAGGGGATGCGATCTGCGCCGTATGAATTTCGCATGATTGATGGAAACGGTCAGGTACGATGGCTCGTAGGGACTGTAACTGCTATAACGTATAAAGGCAAGCCTGCCATCCTCGGAAATACCATGGAAATTGTGGATAGGAATAAATCCCAGTGTACCTAATACAGCGTAATTACGATACAGATACATACAATTGAACCATAACCCTTTAACGTTTGTACGAGGGCAGTATGGAGTGATTACCGAGACCCCGTATCTCGAAACAGAGAGCGGGGTTTTGTGTTTTGTGGCTGATGGCTTCAAAAGGGAAGTACCTTTAACTTTGTTCACTTCGGAATGAAAGGAGAAAAAATGCACCGCAAAGTCAATATATACATTCTAGCTGCCGTTATTGTTCTCTTGTTAATGTCATTTTCTGGTTGTGCAACAATCATAAAGGGAGGCAGTCCTCAAGGTGTGTACTTCAAAAGTGAACCACCAGATGCCAAAGTGACAGTTATTGATTTGCGAAACGGAAATGTTATTAGCAGCACTAAGGCACCACAGGGCGTCCTGCTGCCGAAAGGTAGTGGATATTTCAAGTACGGAAAATATAATGCGACTTTCGAGAAGGAGGGATATCACAAAAAAGAAGTATATTTAGAAGGCGACGTCAATGGCTGGTATGTTGCTGGCAATATTGTTTTTGGTGGTTTGATAGGTTGGCTGATTGTTGATCCGCTGACGGGAGCCATGTGGAGTTTTGATCCTGAACAGATAAGCGTTCTCCTGAATCTTAAGGGTGTTGCTGATCCAATCGGTTTTAATGCCGATGAATTCAAACCTCCTCTATCGATGGAGAAACTTTGGGCTGCGATTTCTGCTGATAAATATGAGATTAAATTCAAAGAGCCAGGGAATACCATAGCAAATTTGAATGAAATTTTAGAAGTTCCAGACTTATACGACAAACTTTATAATAAAGACAAACTGCCCAAAAAGGGCGGCGATGTTTCATTACCTCTTGACATAAATGATCTGAAAAATCAGACAGCTGATTGCAGAAAGGCTCAGGTTAAATTTATTGGCTTGAATTTTGATCAGCAGTCTAAACTAAGAAAATTGAACAGACAATTATTGGAAGTGGCATATCCAAATGAAACTCCGAAAAAGCAATAAGAAAATAAAAATAAGTGAAGATTGGTATGAAATAATTATTGAGACCCCATACTGAAAAAAAGGGTGAAGAGAGCCCGTTTCTTAAAGTGAGAATTGGCCTTGCGTTTTTAGTTTAATAATAATGTGCCGGACTAAAGCTATGAGGGAATATATTTCTTTATTACTAATTGTCATTGTACTTAGTGGTTGTGGGACGACAATGGTTATTAATCCACAAACCCCAAAATACAATGGTGCCACAGATTTTAAGATAAAAGGTAAGGTAGTCTACAAAGGTAATAGGGAATATCTTCCCAAGACAATAAAGGATGATTTGAATTCAGTTTCTGCTGTTGTTCTTCGATACGAGTATGATGTAACTTATGGAAGAGATGATGTCCATCAAGCTGTGCCCCTATTTAATCCCCTTACAGTTGTTGGTTTTCCAATAGGTGAGGATACTCTGGCGACTTGCGGGAGGTTAGAAATATTGAAAGGTGAAAAGATTTTGAAATCGTACGCGGCATGCTGTGCCTTTCAAAAAACACGAGGCTTGTTTTATGAGGGGGAAACTTTCTCTGAACTTCGTAAGAAAGGTTTGTTGGAAGTAAGAAACAATATCGAAATGCAAATGTATCAAGACAAGGATTTCTTAATGAAACTCGAATAACGGTACTTCTGACAGATGATATTTCGCGAATTTAAAGGATGATAGCATGAAAACAAAATGGCTTAAATTGTCTGTATTTTTTGTATTTCTGTGTATTGCACTGCTCTTAAACGGGTGCGCTACCCTCGGCCCTATCTACCAGAAAGTCGATACAATTCAAGAAGGCAAAGCATTAGTTTACATTTACAGACCTTCAAGTTTTGTTGGTGGAGGAATCAGCTACAACGTGAAAGTTGGGGAAACTGTAATAACCACATTATACAGTGGAGGTTATTATCCTTATTTGGCAGAGCCTGGCGAGACGGAGTTTTGGGCAAAAACCGAAAGCAAGAGTGCCGTAACCCTCGATATAAAGCCAGGACAAACTTATTACATCAAGGGCACAGTTGGAGTTGGGTTTTTTCTTGGAAGGCCACATCTAATGGTGGTTTCTTCAGATGTTGGAGCGAGGGAAATCGCAGAGTGCAAGTTGATACCTGAAGCGAAGATCGAGAAGAAATGAAGGTGACTGCCGAGACCCCAGTTCTCAAAACAGAGTGCGGGGTTTTCTATTCACAAAAGCGAGAAAGCGACCAAAGCCACTGGCTTCTCCTAACATGGTTACGTAAAAACCCTTGATGAAGATTGGTTGCAAGAGGACAGCATCGCTTGATGCGTATTCATGGCTAATAGGTATTATGTCCCCGGTTTTTCCCCTTATTTCAACCCGGCGGTTCCGAGGTTCCGGTACTCCGAGGAAATGGGGTCAAATCTTTACTATTGACATTTGAATAGATTCTTTTGCCAAGAATAAATACTTGACCACATAGATCCCTCTAAATGAAATTTCAGAAAACTTCTTTTCGGAATTCAACGGACCGTTATTTCAACCCGGCGGTTCCGAGGTTCCGGTACTCCGTCGGGGGTAGGAACCAGGGGATTAGCCTCGCCGTGGTAAGTTTCCTGAATGTTTTGCCGATCTATGCCCCTTTTAACAAGCATGTCGGCTACGGCTTTGGCACGCCGAAGGGAAAGATGGTAGTTGTCATCGATGGATCCAACAGCATCGGTGTGGCCACTGATGATGATATCTGTCGATTTCCTGGCTTGGATTGCATCTATGACTTTGGTGAGTAATGTGAGAGACTCGGTTGAAAGCGCAGCACTTCCTGTCCTGAAATATATGATAAAGCTTACCGGCGGGATGGGTTCCGCCTCCAGGGCCTCGCGAAATACTTGTCGAACCTGCCTTTCTTCCAGGATTTTCGGTTCGCTCGGCGCCCTGTCCATGCTCACAGATTCAGTGGCCTGCCAAGCCTGGTTGAGTGTCTGTGAACCCTTCATATTTGAAACTTCAAGGACTCCCACTTTGCCGTCCGGATCCGGCAGAAGAACTACTTGTGTCGTGGAAGCGCATCCGGACATCATGAGCACCAAAAGCACAAGACCTAGGCTGATCTTCTGTATTCTCTGGAGTAGCTTACATCCCATCGCTGCTGTTTCCCATGATGTGCCACATTTTGCAATGTGGCGGTAAGAAACAGAATTTCTTATCCCGTGTAGAATCAGATTCCCGGATCTTCAACCTTGATGGCGAAATGCGTCCCGCGGACACCGCACACAACTGTATTAGTTTCGAATTTTACGGCGCTACGGTTCAGTTTGGCAATGAGGCCGGTGAGATAAACCACTGTACCCTTCTTTATCTGTGCAATGAAAGAAAGTTTTTCTTTGGCAGGTTCGAATATGAATTTCGAAATGACAAGACGGGTATTGGAACCAATAGACATGACGCTGTTGTCCTGCAGGATGACCCCCATAGATCCGATACGGCCTGTAACGAGGACATCGTTCTCCATCAACTCGTCTTTGACCTTGGCGGGCACCATTACTTTATTGCGCTCGATGAATGCCTGCCCGGAAACATTTTTCACGAATCCTACCCTGGATTCCTCAGCCGCGGCCGTACCGATACAACTACAACAAATAAATACAAGGCAGATTGTGATTAGAGTAATTCTCATAAATTTATATTTTAGCTCAGACATGATCAATGACCTATTATTGTGCTCTATACCATATATTTTGTTTGTTGCAAAGCTGTCGTTCCAATTGCAGGCATAGCGTTGCTCCGTTCGGGATCGGCAATGGTTTGCCATTCAGTTCATAAGCAAGAATCGTCTGAATCGCGCGGCGGAGAGTACTCATCCCTTCTTGTATAGTGGAGACATATTTCTCAAGAAGGCCACGCTTTTTCTGAGGGCCTCGAATGCCTTGTCAATATCGTCCACCGTAATGTCAATGCCATAGGAAAATACAAGGGTCCCCTGGGCTGTAGCGTGATCGATACCGGTTGCGATTAAGACATGGGATGTCCTGAGAGAACCCGAGGCACACGCGGAACGGGTGGAAATGCTTACTCCTTCCTCGTCAAGCATCATCATCATAGACTCACCTTCGATGTACTCCACGGAGAAAGACACGAGACCCGGCAAACTTTTTTCAGGGTGCCCGTTGACAACTATCTTATCAATGGTACCCAAATGGTCCATGACTGCCTTCTTCAATTTCAACAGGTGCTCAGTCCGCTGGGGCATTTCAACGCGGGCAAGTTCCGCTGCTTTGCCCATACCGACGACACCCATCATATTAGGGGTCCCCGCCCTCCGGTTATTCTCCTGCACCCCGCCATCGATAAGTGGCAGTATCTTTGTTTTCTCACTTATATAGAGGGCTCCGATACCCGGGGGTCCGTAGAACTGGTTGGCAGCGATGCTCATCAGGTCAACACCCATCTCGTTGACATCTATCGGTACGTTACCACAGGACACCACTGCATCCGTGTGAAAGATCACTTTTCTTGCCTTCGCGATCCTCCCTATTTCGGCTATAGGCTCAATCGTACCGATCTCATTGTTGGCGTGCATGATTGAAATAAGGATCGTGTCCTCTCTGATCGCCTGCTCCACATCTGCTGGGTTGACCATGCCATACTTGTCTACTGAGACTGAAGTCACGTTGTAACCCATCTGGGAGAGCATCCGGAGAGGTCTTGCAATTGACTGATGTTCAATATTCGACGTGATGATGTGCTTCCCCTTCTTGGCCTTTGCAAAGGCCACACCTTTTATGGCGTGGTTATTTGCTTCTGTACCGCATGATGTGAATACGATCTCCTGCGGATCTGCATTGATGAGTTGGGCGACCTTGGCGCGTGCGTCTTCCAGGATCTCCATGGCCGCATCTCCGATGCTGTGCTGGCTCACGGGGTTCCCAAAGCCGTCCTTCTGTATGTAATCAATGATAGCCTCTCTAACCTTGGGATGGAGCGGATTACCGGAAATATGGTCCAGATAGATTACCTTCATTCTTTCTTTGCTCCTTTCACGATAGTGAAATCAGAATGCTGCAACGTGGGCTTTCCACAATGCGTGCAGAGTGGCGCAGGCTCCGGTAATCCAGTATCGCAGTAAGGGCAGTAACATTTTCCTTCCCTTTCACCGATGTGTTCTACTTTTTCGGCTTCTCTTGTCTTCCTGACTTTGCCCTCCTTGCGCTCATAATAATCCGTAATGGCTTTATGCAAAGCATCCGCCCCCAGGTTTGAACAGTGGAGTTTGTTCTTCGGAAGGCCGCCAAGGTTTTGTGCGACAGACTCTTTGGTAATATTCATGGCTTCTTCCAAAGTCTTTCCTTTTGCCATTTCAGTCACCATGCTTGAGACAGCAATCGCCGCCCCACAGCCGAATGTGTTGAATTTTATATCGTCAATCCGGTCATCCTTGACTTTAATAGTAATCGTCATCATATCGCCGCATATCGGGTTCCCTACTTCACCCGTGCCATCTGGGTTTTCAATCGTGCCAACATTCCGAGGCCTCTTAAAATGGTCCATTACCACTTCTGAATACTGCATGACTACCTCCTTTGACTCAGCTTAATCGATATAATTTTCAAAGCCTCATAAACCGAGGGCTTCGGAGATCTTTTGTTTCTGTTTGTCTATTACTTTCTGTCCCTGCTCAAGTGTTGCCATGATCTCTTTCTTGGCTTTGTCCGTCAGGTCCATTCCTTGATCTGCAATCTCTGAGGATTTTTCCTTTAAATCATTTATGAAGTCGTTTACATCGTCAATGGTGTCCTCGATTAAATCAGCCGTGCTATTTTTTGCACGACGCGCTGCCCTTATAATATCCTTCCGTGTCTTACGGCCTGACTTGGGTGCGTACAGAAGTGCAATTGCTGCGCCTATCAACCCACCTATCAAAATAGCGCCACCGATCTTTGTCGTATCGTCATTCATAATATCCTCCTTATGTGATGTTTTGATTTATATATCTGATTTCCTATCTTTTACTTGTAAGAACTTAAACGCAACGGCACCTTTTTCTATTAAGATACAGCAAGACTATGGCAAAAACAACAACAATTGGGAGCCTTGCTGTAAAAGGTCTTTCAGGTCGTTGAGCAAATTTTGCATACTTATTCCATAGTGATTTTTTTTAATTCTTCTAATAAGACATTACGTGTGAACTAAAAGAAACGCGGTCTTGTATGTCAGGGTAATATAGACCACGTGGAGTGTGTTGCCGATGTCTGCCGTCAGTCATGAATTGAGTTTTTACGGTCAACAAGAAATGTCGTTTGAAAGAAAGTATCTCCGTGACAAATTCTGAACGCTCACTTACAGAAAGTTGTCAATGCGTCATAAGTCACCATGGTTCGCAGCAACTAAAAATAATAGAGAGTGACAGATGTCTTGAGGTCGAACAATGGTTGTTGGATCATGGAACGTTGAATGATTATCAGACTCAATGAAGGGATATCAAAGATTTATTAGCGACCAGTAGAATATTGTTAAATAATCCTCAGTAAAATATTTATATTGCCATTCTTATTTTCAGTCTTGGGAATTGTATATGTCTTTCTCATACTCGACCGCCTGTCTCTTAACCAAGTTTGCGTATTTCTTATGACTTGATTTTAAGCCATGTCTTACAGACCCTATACCCTTAAAATACGCAGACAAAACGTAGTCCCACACAACATCTTCTCCATATCCCATTGCCTCGTACCTGTCTTTCAGATCTCGTAAAATAGCAGCAGCTACTTCGATGTTTATAGATGGATCATACATCGACTCTCTTGATACATTAAGATTCATCTTATCAACATAATAGTCCCATGTTGGTGGATGAATTTGCATTATTCCGGCGGCACCCTGCGAGGATACGGCCTGCGCTTTGAATAAACTCTCACATTTCATAAGAGAGAGAAAAATCGGAACAGGAATGCCCTGCTTTTGAGAGTTACTCAAAAGTGAATGGACAACTTGATTGAGATATTCCGTCTCCATGCCTTCTGCCGAGAGCACGTCGATAATTCTTTCACTTATGGTTTGTTCTAGACGGAACTTGTATAATTCAGCTTGTTTTACGAGACATTCATTTAAATCGCTATAGAAAGCCACGGGAAAAAGAAGCAACAGATATAAAGTTATGATTATCTGCCACCCATACTTATCTTTAAGAAACTTCAACAACATTTTTTGATGTTTCATTTTTTATTCTTTTTTCAGTCTTTTAATATGCTTATTGGTTGATTGGTTTTAAAAGAAAATGGAATTGATTATTAAAGATTAATATCGGATTGAACGTATTATAATAACTTTATATCAAAAAGTCAAGGGTGCTGTTAGACATTAGAATCAAATAAACTGTCCAGAGTTGTAGCACATAATCTGTCCGGTTTAAAAGTTATCCTGCAGGTGACAGATGAGACGGACAGAGTTGATGCAGAAGATCCGGAAGATGCGATTTGAAGCGAATGCAGTATATATATTTCACTCCGTTTCTCACTCCTTAGGAAAGTCCGAAGTTGATTTTGCCAACTCAATTGCTTTGGGATTTTTTGCTCTTATAACACCCGACGATTACGTTAAGAGCAAAATATAAGATATCCATTTGAAACGTTGCATTCAATCATCAAATCACAATAACAACATCTCAGCAAGAAATATATTAACTAGTATTTTTAAGAAAACATACAAAAATATCGCAGGTCTCGTGTCTCGATCTTTTAAGTAGGAGATAACCCATAAGCATATAAGGAATTAACTATAATATTGTATGAGCATTCGCCGATATGGCAATCAGGAATGATATGATTACAACCTTCGAAATATCTTAGAAATACTTTGACTGAATTAAAAACACAACGATTGTGATGCTTGGCTTGTATCGGATGTATGAGCAGGACTGAAGCCCTGCGCTACATTTATTTAAACATATGTAGTGCAAACCTTCAGGTCTGCTTTTTCCCCCTCTCGTCATTCCCGACTGAGCGAGAATGACAAAAAAGGGTGCGGGAATGGCGATATGTAATGCGTACCTTTAGGTGCGCTATTCCGGCAGGGCTAAAGTCCTGCGCTGCGTACTGAAGGAAAAGATTGCCATGGCGCTGCGCGTCTGTCCCTATGCTGTGAACGAGTCACTTTGGAGAATCGGGCGAACGCTTGTGGCGTAGTATTGTCGCCCGAGTCCGTTCAAGTACTCCCATGCCTTGGTTGCGCCCAAAGGTAGCTCGCCGGTCCAAAAGTCATCGGGAATTGGCGCTAAGACTCCGGCAACTTGACCGGGTGTGATGTCGGCGGTGATCACACCTTCGCCGTCTTCGTACGTCATGCGAGCCAGTACTTGGCCGTTACCGTCCGTGATTTGACTCTCCCCCAGATATCGGGAAACGTAAGGCGTGGACTCGTTGCCCGGTGTCAACCCCACGAAGTCACCGGCGTGGGACGCGTGTACGACGGGCACGCCAAGCATCCGCGCCAGATGAGCGGGAGCCTGTCTTAGCAAGTCCCTCAACCGCGCTTGCTCCTCGGCGTATTTGGGAGGCACAGGGAGGCGCAGATCCCACCAACATGAACCGCCCACGACAAAGCCCACTTTACCCAATAATCTGCGCGCTGTCTGGGAACGAATTAATTCCCAGCACATAGCGACGCCGACAGAGCCGGAAGCAGTATCGAGTACGCCGTCATCCGAACCGCCAATGTAGTAGCTGTTCTCCCACATGGTGGGCAAATCCTTGTCGTGACGGAAGTACCGGCCGTCCGGAAAGACAAGGAGAAAGCTATTAAAGCAGTCCTTTCCTGACTTCGCAATGAACGAACCGCCTACCACGCCATCATGTTTGCGCGCAAGACTGCGCATAAGTTGCAGAGGAGGACCTTCCAGCGGTTGCCACGCTGAAAGCATCGCCGGTGTAAACGCTACTGCAGAGGGGAAGAACTCGGGAAGGATTACCCATTGGGCGCCTCGCCGAAAGGCTTCGCAGACCAGCGCCTCGGCGGATGACAGGTTTCGTGCAATTGCGCCGACCTTTGCCCGCATCTGCACTGCAGCAACCCGGATTGGAACCATGCAACCTTCCCTTGTACGTGAATTCTGTTAATGTTTAATACATTGACACAAGTACTAACCGGAGGCAAGGCGAAACCGCTAGTGAACTCGCGTTAATCAACGACACTTGCAAATCGTCCTCTTAATGTGTATGAAAAAATCGGTCGTCAGGATAACGTAGAGATTCTTGTTTTGTATCGTAAGTATGAGCAGGACTTCAGTCCTGCACTACATTTAATAATGATAAGCGGAACCAAAATCGCGCCCTACGTTTTCGGAATTAAAAATCAGGTGAAAAAATGAGAAGCAGCGTACTCGTATTTTGTTTGTTATTTTTCGTTGCCGGTTGCACGATGTTAAACGGTTCTGTGCCTTTCCAGTATGTACCGTCTCTGAGTACAATGGAACAGAGAAATATAAATGTAGGCATGGAAAAATTTATTGATAGCCGGCCTGCTGAGGACAAATTAGCTACGGACAATATTCCGGATGTTGATGAAAAAGTGACGGTAAAACTGTTGGAGGATTTCAGAACTTCTAAGATGTTTAGTTCTGTCGATTTCCCTGTTTCGCGTGATAAAGACTCCCTGATATTGAAGGGCGAAATCAAGCGATTCTATTGGAAGACAAAGCATAACCCTATAAAATTCATCCCCATCGTCAATCTGTTGATGTTGCTGGGAATAACTTCTTATGAAATTGAAGCGGTTGTCGACTTGAAGGTTCAGGTGGTCGATCCCAAGACGGGCACTGTGCTCGCGGAATATGATAGAACATCGACGAAAAAGGATACCGCTACCTTATATAACAACAGGTCCGGGGACCCGGGCGCCGAGTTGGCGGAGGCATTCAGGGAAGTTGCAAAACAGATAAAGGAAGGGATAGCAAGCGACATACTCAAGGGAAAGATAAAGCCTGCCTGAGGGTGCGATTTTCCAAGTTAGCCGATTTGTACAATCTTTCAGATAGACATCGATAACACGCCTTGTGATTTGTTCAGGACTGATGTACTAATGAAGCGCATGTAAAAAGATTCAGGAGCTTGCCAATGATCAGATATCTCCTCGCCGCCATGATTGTTGTGCTTACGACGCCAGCTTTTGCCGCAATGGATGTTTTTGACCGGATCGATGTTGATCGCAACGGAAAAATCGACAAGCAAGAATTTCAAAGCGCCGTCGGAAAATTTTTTGACAGGCTGGACAAGAACAAGGATGGCTATCTGGACCGTGAAGAATTTAGAACCTGGAAGATACCCGACGCTGACAGGATATTCGACACGCTGGACAAAAGTGGCGAAGGTAGAATATCAAGGAATAAATTCGTTTTACAGTCTATGGAGCGTTTTTATAGAATAGACGAAAACGGCGACGGCTTTATCGATAGAAACGAATATCGAAAGGCCGCGGCAAGATTATTCGACAGGCTCGATAAGAACAAGGATGGTTATCTGGACCGCGATGAATTCCGGGCACTGGGCATACCCGATGCCGATGAAGTCTTTGATAAGCTTGATGCCAACAAGGATGGCAGGATATCGAAGGATGAATTCGTCAAGGATTCTGTGAGACATTTTGAAATGTTTGACAAGTCCCGACGTGATTATCTCGATAGACATGAGCGCGAGCTCCGCATCGGAGACGAAAGTCTCCAGAAGGATACGGCAGTCGTAAAACCATTCCTGATTTTCTATTTCTGATCCTTATCAGTCGGATTTCAGAGGGAGAGATAAAGTTGTCGGAGAGGTGAACAATTCTGCGATGCAGATCATAGGGGACACGCTTTTTTTCTGAGGAATAATCCGAGGGAAAATGATCAAAAACCCGAAATTTCCAGCGTAATGGACGTTTTTTCTCATTGACACTTCCTTTCACACTCCTTACACTGTTTGAAATAAGAAATATAATCAGCGGATTCAAGGTGCGGAATATTGAGAAGATATATTCTTGTTTTGTAGATAAGCGGTGTTGAAATGAACATCCCTTTGTTTATTGCGGGGCTGGTTTTGATCCTCGTCGTTTTGGGGGATGCCTTTGAAACGATGGTGCTCCCGCGCCGCGTGACACGCCGGCTCAGACTCGCCCGTCTCTTCTTCCGATATTCGTGGAAGTTCTGGTTGATGATCGCCAGGTTGATACCTTCACGCAGAGGGAGGGAAACCTTTCTCGGCTTTTTCGGTCCTTTTACGATGCTCATGCTGATCATCCTGTGGGCAACCGGGCTGGTTTTTGGCTTTGCTTTCATGCTCTGGGCATCCGGTTCTACTCTCACAATGCATGAGGGGATTGTCGGTTTCGGAACATACCTCTATCTCAGCGGAACGAGTTTGTTCACCCTCGGTCTGGGAGATGTCACGCCGACCACGCCTTTGGGGAGGGGATTGATCGCTGCCGAGTCTGGGTTAGGCCTCGGGTTTCTTGCCCTCGTCATCAGTTACCTGCCTCTCTTGAACCAGTCATTCGCCCGCCGCGAGGTGACTATTTCACTTCTCGACGCTCACGCGGGTTCGCCTCCCACCGCCGCAGAATTGATACGGCGCCATATCCATGACAACGAGGTTGATGAACTTCGCCAACATCTTCACGGATGGGAACGCTGGTCGGCGGAATTGCTCGAGAGCCATTTATCCTATCCGGTGCTGGCTCAATTTCGTTCCCATCATGACAACCAATCGTGGCTCGGATCGCTTACCGCGATATTGGACACCTGCGCCTTTGTGCTGGCAGGCATCGAAGGCGTATGCAAGGATCAGGCGAAATTCACTTTTGCCATGACCCGGCACGCGATTGTCGACATCGCCGGGGTCTTTAACCGTCCTCCCGTCCATCCCGAAAAGGATCGACTTCCCAGGGACGACCTTGAATATCTGTGCACCATATTGTCGGAGGCCGGTCTCAAGCTTGAGGAGACTGATGTCCTGGAAAAGGCGCTCAGGGAATTGCGCTCCATGTATGAACCATATATCCACGCTCTTTCCATATATCTGCATATTACTATTCCGCCTTGGATATTGAGAGCGAAGCGGCCAGACGACTGGCAGACGAGTCGCTGGGATACCGCGGGTATCGAGAGAAAGAAAACGTTGCAGGAAATTTGGGACGATCATTTTTGATGGAATGAGGACGATCTGAGGGACATAGGAAAAAAACATAATCAGGAGAGGAAGAATGAATTACAAGCTTATACAATTTGAAAAGACGAATGCCGTTGGGACCCTTACATTAAACAATCCGGAAAAAAGAAATGCCCTTTCTCTTGAGATGTTAAACGAGCTTCACTGCATGCTCGACGAGATCAAGGGAAAAAGCGATGTGAAGGTCGTCATTGTCAGGGGCGCCGGCAAGATTTTTTCATCCGGCCACGACCTTACGGACATGATAGGCCATGGGCTCAAGGACTACCAGGAGGTTTTTGATACGTGCAGCGCCTTCATGCTGAAGATACAGGATATGCCGCAGCCTTTCATAGCCCAGGTGCATGGCATTGCCACTGCCGCCGGATGTCAACTCGTAGCCGCGTGCGACCTTGCTGTCGCTGAAGAAGGCACCCTCTTCGGGACGCCCGGTGTCAGGCTGGGTATATTCTGCACTACGCCGGCAATTCCACTCGTCCGGGCTATTGGGAGAAAACGAGCCCTGGAGATGCTCTTCACTGGTCGGATGATCTCAGCGAAAGAGGCGGAGCAGTTCGGCCTTGTCAACAAGGTTGTCCCCATGGATCGGCTGGAAGAAGAAGCAAAAACCATGGCGGAGAAGATCGCCGAGGCCAGTACGTTGACGCTCAAGATCGGCAAGAACGCCTTTTATGCGCAGGTGAATCTGAGCGATGCGAATGCCTACGATATCGGCAACGAGGTTATGGTAGGAAACCTCTTCGCGGATGACGCCAGGGAAGGCATCCGTGCTTTTCTCGAAAAACGCAAGCCCGTGTGGACGGGAAAATGACAGACCGCCGATCGGACGTGCAATTAACATTCGGATTATTGCATTTAGTACATTTTTGGTCATATTGTTCTACTGCAGATAAGAGAAAATACTGGGGTAATTGAACTCGAAATGTGATATATAGAGCTGGGCTAACTGAGGGTAACTCGATTATGTTCTTGGTATGTCTTGTCAAGAGGTTTTTCAGATTATAGTTTAGCGAACATTGAGGAGGGACGTGATATGGCCGAGGCAAAGAAATTGAAGCAGCTAAGTTTTTCCCTGACCAACAAGGTCGGACTACTGGCTCAAGTGGCATCCGCTGTCTCCCAAGCAAAGGTCAATATAGAGGCGATCTGCGCTTATGAGATGGACGATAAAGGATATTTCATGGTGGTCACCGACAATAATGCAAAAGCGAAGAAAATACTGGCCAAAATGGGAGCCAATGTTGAGGTGGAAGATGTGCTCGTTGTCGGTGTGCCGAATAAAGTCGGACAACTGGAGAAACTGGCAAACAAAATCTCCGATGCGGGAGTTGACATTTACTACGTCTATGGAAGCCCCGGCTCGGGCAAAACGATGTACCTCGTTTTCAAGACCGCCAATGACAGCAAAGCATTGAAAGCAATCAATACGTAAATATTTTTTTTAGTCTAAACGCCGAAAAGATCAGTCCGCATTTTGGATTGATAATAACCGTAATCGCGGATCAGAGGGGGAGTGCAACTCCTCGTGGTCTTCGCTTTTCTTATGATGCGTCAAGTGTGGCTTTGTTTAACGCGTATCTCCGCTCTTGACCTCCACTGGTATTCCCCACCATCCTTGCTGTTTAGTTTCCTTAACATCTTCGGCAGATGGGTTCCTGTACCCAGCGATAGAAAATCCCATGTGACACCCTGAGGCATATATCGATTTATGCTGCCAGAATTCGGATTGTTCTGCCAGATGGCCGCAGCCTGATACGGTTAAGATGATTAATAAGATGAATAACTTTTTCATTTTATGCATTCCTTTCTATGATAAGTAATTTTATTCTAAAAGACTGGTGTATTTGACTCCTTAACTAATTCTTCCCATAACAACAAAAACAGATTAGAAACATCGTGAATCTCGTTTCATATTCCGATGATCCTTAGTCACTATCAGTCAAAATATGAGCTTGAATAAGATTGTCATCTTCTTCTAACTAATCTCTATTACTACAAAGAAAGGTGTTTTGGTATCTAATTTATGGGACTATATTATATATTTTTCTCATCCTACTGATAAAAACCAGAAAGTCGGTTGACCAATCAGGACCAGTGACTCTGTACGTTTTCATCAATAATTCCCCTTGACTTAATTCGGTTTACCCATTTAGTATTCGTCCACTATACAAACATTTTAAGGGCTTTAGACATCTTGACCGTGCCAATAAGTGCACGACGCAGGGAGTAGAAAAACATGAAAGAAGAGCAGGTCGCCCTGGTGACGGGTGGCAGTCGAGGCATTGGCCGCGCGATCGCGCTTGAGCTTTCATCAGCAGGATATGAACTCATCATTACGTATAAAGCCGACGATGTTTCAGCCGAAGAGACCCTGGATATTATCCGTTCGAATGGCGGCACGGCAGAAAAGGTCCGGTTTGATGTGACCGATTCGAGGGAAGCGGCAAGGCAGATGGACGATATCATTGCCCGGCATAAGAACATTCGAGTCCTTGTCAATAACGCCGGAATTACTGCTGACGGTCTGTTTATGATGATGCGCGAGGAGGATTGGGACAGGGTGATTCAAACGACCCTTAAAGGCTTCTATAACGTGACTAAACCAGTAATAAAGATGATGGCAAGAAATCATAAGGGGTCTGTTGTCTCTATCTCGTCAGTATCAGCTCTCGTGGCAAACAGGGGACAGGCAAATTACGCTGCGGCGAAGGCGGGATTGATTGCCGCCAGCCGCTCACTTGCATCCGAGGTGGCAAGGTTAGGCATCCGGGTCAATGTGGTTGCACCGGGGCTCATCGATACAGAAATGATCAAGGGAGCGCCACTGCAAAAAATTAAGGACATCATTCCTATGGCAAGAATCGGGAGACCCGAGGAGGTGGCCAAGGTCGTCCGTTTCCTGTGTTCCGACGACGCCTCTTACATTACAGGGCAGGTAATTTCCGTCAACGGCGGCATGTTTTAGCAGAAGCAGTCTTTTAGAACGAGTATACAGCTCTTAAATTCACCCTAGAGAGATGCGTTCTGCTTGATGGTTCGTAAGCGGCGTCCGTAACTACCCCGTTAGTCCTTAAGTCTACAGTATCACTTTGGCCAATTTCACTATATTCATACCATGGCTTGATCAGGCAAATAATTCCCATGATACCCATCCGTGACACCATCCCATCCAGGCATTATCCCGTTATCAATACGGTTATCATTGTTGCAAACATTTTCTTTTTTATGGTGGAAATGTCTCAGGGTGGGGCGCTTAATAGGTTTATATATACCTACGGGCTTGTTCCGTCACGCTATTCGGTGCTTCAGATTGGGACTCATTTCACTTTCTTCCAGCAGATTTTTTCGTTCATCTCATTCATGTTTCTTCATGGCAGCTTTTGGCATCTTGCGGGCAATATGTGGTTCCTTTACATTTTCGGGGACAACGTGGAAGACCGTCTCGGGCATTTGAGGTATCTCTTCTTTTATCTCCTTTGCGGGTTTTCATCGGGACTTGCCCATTTATTCTTCAATCTAGATTCGGGAATGCCTACGATTGGGGCGAGCGGCGCCATTGCAGGAGTGATGGGTGCATACTTTATCCTTTACCCTAAGGCGCGAATTGTCACGCTCATTCCCATTATCTTCATTCCCTACTTTGTAGAGCTTCCTGCAGCGATTTTCTTAGGTATATGGCTTTTTATACAATTTATCAGTGCAACGCTAACAAGCGTCAATGCGGGCGGCATTGCATGGTGGGCGCATATAGGAGGTTTTATATTTGGAGCCCTATTTTTGAAAATATTCCTTCTGATTCCCGGGCAGGGCATTCCCCGCACATTAAGTGACGTTACAGTGAGAAAAAGCACTCCCAGATTGCACATTGCGCGGCCTGTGCCACAGACTGGCGAGTCGGACCTTTTTGACGTCATATCTATTACGCCGGAAGAAGCTGCAAGAGGCGCCAAAAAACTGATCAGCATTTCTCATGGTTATCAAAAGAAAACCTTTGTAGTCCGTATTCCACCAGGTATAAGAGACGGCATGAAACTTCGTCTGGAAGGGATGGGGAAGAAGAGAAACGACGATCAAAGAGGTGATCTTTACCTTCAGGTGTCCATCAGGTAGCTGATGGATGCCCGGTCAACTCTTCAACGGTGGGAGCATTTGCCTGCTACTCTGCTCCTATTAAACCATCCTTGCATCTCGGTAAGTGCCGATTTATAAATTATTCTGGAGACTTGCCAGAATCCGGATGAGGAGGTTTTAGCAAATGAAGAAAATAATATGTGCCACTATTGTCTTTATCTGTATAGCAGGTTATGCCTTTGCCGATCAAATCATAGTACAGATGAATCTGGTGAACGAGCAGGACATCGGAAAGAATATAGGCAGCGTTACCGCTATGGACAGCCGGTACGGTCTTATTCTCATTCCTGAATTGAAAGATCTCACCCCCGGCATACACGGCTTCCATGTTCATCAGATGCCTTATTGCGGCGAGGCCATGAAAAACGGGAAACATGTCGCAGCGCTCGCAGCAGGAGGCCACTTTGACCCCTTAGGGACGAACAAACATAATGGGCCATACGGGGAGGGACATCTGGGAGATCTGCCGTTCCTGTATGTAGGTGCAGACGGCAAGGCAGTATCGCCGGTCCTCGCGCCTCGCCTGAAAGTTGCAGACCTGCAAGGTAGATCGTTGATGATACACGCAGGCGGCGACAATTATTCCGACTATCCTGAAGCCCTCGGAGGAGGCGGTGCCCGGGTTGCCTGCGGCGTAATAAAGTGAAATAATGTCGTTTCGAAAAACTATATCGAACCCCGATTGCTGACCATTGGCCGTCCTGAGATCGTTTACCCTGTCGCAGCAGGGGCGAGTCAGAAAGCGCATCTGCGTCATCATTCCACGCATCCCGCCGTTTGCCTCAAGCGCCGGGAACAACACCGGTACGGCAAGCTTCCATCTGCCCATTAATCAGCAGAGCCATAGATATTCTCAAGTTGATTTATCAGATGCCTTTTGATATTTTACCCGCGCAGTTGACGCGCATAGAGGCGCAACTGTTTCATCTCCTTGTTCGGCTTCCCGCCATCGGAGTGACAAACAACATTTTTCACGGCATCTCCTATCATGAAAGGGAAAATGGTCAAGTAAAAAATGGCAGACAGAATTGAAATAGGATTCAAGGAGGGGGTCAGAGATTCTCTCGGGGAAAAGATAAAGAAAAGAATCGTGGAAAATCTGCACATCAAAGTTGATTCTGTGAAGACCGTTGATGTCCATACGATTGATGGAAATCTGACCCGGCAGGAGCTGGAAATGGCTGCCAACGGCCCTCTTTCCGATCCTATCATCCAGAATTTCGCCATCAACAGTGGCCTGGCCGACAGGTTTAATTGGATGATCGAGGTGGGTTTCCGGCCCGGTGTTACTGATAATGTCGGAAAAACTGCAAAAGAAGCTATCGAATTGCTTTTAGGAAAATTGACAGACCGGCTCTTCGGTGTTCATACATCGAGGCAATATGTAATTGAAGGACCTATCGGCAGGGACGACGCGGAAAGGATAGCCTCGAGCCTGCTGGCCAATGATCTGATTGAGCATTACGTAATTGTTGATGGAAAATCTTGGGACAGGCAGAAGGGCGTGTCTCCCTATGTCCCCCGTGTGGTAGGCGAAGACAATTTGCATATTGAAGAAATCAATCTTGACACGAGTGACAACAAGCTTATGAAGATCAGCAATGGGCGTGTCCTCGCCCTGAATTTGGAGGAGATGAAGGTGCTCCGGAATTATCTAAAGAACAAGGCAATTCTGAAAGAGAGGAGCAAGGTTGACCTAGGCGGGAATATGACCGATGCCGAACTTGAGTGCCTGGCGCAGACGTGGTCCGAACACTGCAAGCATAAAATATTCAATGCCCGTATTATCTATGAGGACGAAAGCGGCGCGAGGGAGGAAATCAATTCCCTCTTCGACACCTACATCAAGAGAGCCACAAAAGAGATCAGGGAACGGTTGGGGAAGGATGACTGGTGTCTCTCCGTATTTATTGATAATGCCGGGATTATCAGGTTCAATAAAGATTACAATTTAGTTTTCAAAGTGGAGACCCACAATTCTCCGTCGGCCCTCGATCCATACGGCGGTGCGCTTACGGGAATCGTCGGGGTTAACAGAGATCCTTTTGGCACAGGAAGGGGAGCCAAACTTATCTTCAATACAGATATCTTCTGCTTTGCACCGCCCACCTATGATAAACCGCTCCCGAAACGGATTCTCCATCCGAGACGCATCTATGAAGGCGTGCGGGAAGGCGTTGAACACGGTGGGAATAAGAGTGGCATCCCCACGATTAACGGGTGCATTGTGTTCGATGAGCGATTCTTGGGGAAACCCTTGGTCTACTGTGGTACGGGGGGCATCATGCCCTCTGTCATTCAGGGGAAGCCTACGCATACGAAAGAGATTCTGGCCGGAGATGTGGTCGTCATGGCCGGAGGCAGAATAGGGAAGGATGGTATTCACGGCGCAACGTTTTCTTCCGAGGAACTCCGTGAGAGTTCTCCTGTGACGGCAGTGCAGATCGGCGATCCCATCACCCAGAAAAAGATGACCGATTTTCTACTGATGGCGAGAGACCGTGGCCTCTACCGGTGCATAACCGACAACGGCGCGGGCGGTCTTTCTTCCTCTGTGGGTGAGACAGCGCGCCTATCCGGCGGTTGCGAGATTGACCTGAAAAAAGCCCCTCTAAAGTATGCCGGTTTGAATCCATGGGAAATTCTTATTTCCGAATCCCAGGAAAGGATGACACTGGCAGTGGCTCCCGAATTGGTGAATGAATTTTTGGAGCTTGCACAGAAGATGGATGTGGAAGCAACTGTTATTGGCAGATACACGGATTCGGGTAGGTTCCATATCCAATATGGTGACAGAACCGTCGCCTATCTGGAGATGGATTTTCTCCATGACGGAGTTCCTCAAATGCAGTTGCACGCGAAATGGCAACCCCGCATTTATCCGGAGCCTGATTTTCCCGAGCCCGCCGATTTGGGGCAGGCCTTGAAAGATATGTTAGGGAGGCTTAATATCTGCAGTAAAGAGTCCGTCGTCAGGCAGTACGACCATGAGGTCCAGGGCGGAAGTGTTGTAAAACCGCTTGTCGGGGTATGCAATGACGGGCCCAGTGATGCCGCTGTCATCCGGCCCATCCTGACATCATTCGAAGGAGTGGTTGTGGCCAACGGCATCTGCCCACGTTACGGTGATATCGATACCTACCGCATGGCCGCATGCGCTATTGATGAGGCCATAAGGAATGCCATAGCCGTAGGTGGAAGCCTTGACTTAATGGCGGGGCTCGATAACTTCTGCTGGTGTGATCCTGTCCAGTCGGAGAAGACTCCCGATGGTGAGTACAAACTGGCCCAGCTTGTGCGGGCAAACAAGGCACTATACGATTATACGAGAGCCTTTGGTGTGCCGTGCATTTCCGGAAAAGACAGCATGAAGAATGACTATCACATCGGGAATGTGAAAATATCTATCCCGCCGACGCTTCTGTTCTCCACGATTGGAAAAATTGAAGATGCGCGGAAGGCAGTCACTCTGGATGCCAAGCGTCCGGGCGATTTAGTTTATATCCTGGGTGAGACATATGATGAAATGGGCGGCTCTGAATGGTATGCCATGCATGGCTTCATAGGAAATCAGGCGCCCAAGGTCAACGCGGAAAAGGCGAAGGCATTGTATGACGCATTGAGCAGAGCCATTAATGCGGGTCTGGTGGCTTCCTGTCATGACTGTTCTGACGGAGGGGCAGGCATCGCCATTGCTGAGACGGCATTTGCCGGGGGACTGGGCATGCTGACTCACCTTGCCCTGTTTCCCTCACCCGGTATTGACCGCAACGACAGACTCCTCTTTTCAGAATCGCAGAGCAGGTTCGTTGTCACAATCTCACCCGCGGCAAAGAAATCTTTTGAAGCCATGATGAATGGAATCACCATGGGACAGGTGGGAGAAGTACTTGCGGAAGGACTATTGAAAATAGATGGACTTGATGGCAACAGTATCATCGAGGAAGATATCAACGAGTTGAAAGCAGCCTGGCAAAGGCCATTAAATTTTTGATTTTGCCTGACGTTGCCATTGTGATTAATACGCAGATAACTTTTTAAAATGTCACTCCCGCGGAGGCGGGAGTCCAGTTCTCTTAGTACATGGATTCCCTCTTTCGAGGGAATGACAAGGGATTTTTTGAACCATCAACTTTTGTCAACGAGGATTTCAGATGCCGAAAGAGGTTAAATCGATTGTAATCACCGGGAACGGGACTAACTGTGAAATGGAGATGGCCCATGCCTGCAGGCTTGCAGGTTCTGATGTAGTGGATATTGTTCACATCAGTATGTTGCTTTACGGTGAAAAAAGCCTCGATGATTATCATTTCCTTAACCTGCCCGGAGGGTTTCTCGACGGCGACGATCTCGGGTCGGCAAAAGCGGGAGCCAACCGTATTTTGCATGCGAAAGTCAAAGGAAGGGGAGAAAACCTGTACGATCAGTTTGCCAGGTTCATCAAGCAGGGCAAGCTCATTCTCGGCGTCTGCAACGGCTTTCAGTTGCTTGTGAAACTTGGGATGCTGCCAGGTTTTGACGGCGATTATCGGAATCAGACAACAACCCTCACATTCAATGATTCCGGCAGGTTTGAGGACCGGTGGGTAAATCTGAGAGTCAACACCGATTCCCCCTGCATTTTTACAAAAAAGGTGGCCGGTATTTATCTTCCCGTAAGACACGGCGAAGGGAAGTTCGTCACGAAGGACAAGGATATCTTAGAAAGACTTCACAGAGATCATCAAGTTGTTGTAGAGTACAGCCATGAGGATTTCAGTGATGCCACGATGGACTATCCGGCAAACCCTAATGGCGCCATTGACGCTATCGCCGGGATCTGCAATGAGACGGGACGGATATTCGGTCTCATGCCGCATCCGGAAGCCTATCTCCACCGCACCAACCACCCGCGCTGGACAAGGGAAAAGTTGCCTGAAGAGGGGATGGGCCTGGCCATTTTCAAGAATGCCATCGACTTTATCAGGAAAGAGGATATCTGAATCTGCGGCAAATCCTCTTCTGCCACTGTATTAAGGCGTGATAATCCGTGAAGTTGACTCGCGCTGTATCTCCTTGGCCCGTTCAATCGTATTCTTTATTGTCAACGCTATGACTTCAGGAAATTTCTTTATGGCCTCCGGTAGTGTCTTAGCCGGTATCTGGCATTGAATGGGTATGGGGCCCTGGGGTGTGACCAGTTGTGATTGCCCGATGAAAAGGGATTCGCGCGTCTTATCTCTGTTGCCGTCGGGCGTCACGGGAGTGAGTCGGCGTATCCACCCGACCTTCAGATCGGTGAAGGTCTCCTCATGGTAGAGATTATCCTGGTCTATCCTGATTTCTGGCTCTTTCTCGTTGCTGTCGTTCATTGTTTGTCTCCTTCAGGAAGTTTAAACGGCTACGTACACCACGGTGGAAATGACGTCAAATTTTATTATTTTGGAATGTCTTCTTTGAATTTCTTCATTGGTACTTGTATAAAAGCATGAAAACTTTTTCTGTTGACAAATCGGATGATATATCTTAAAAAGGTATCAGTGGTTAATTGTTCAAAGGGACATAGTTATTTATATGCTGCGAAACACGCGCGCCATCAGTCCAATCAGTATCGAGGGCATAATTAGGCTCTTTACATAGGAAGCCTGGTATTGGTGTAGTGTTTCGGCAAGATCTATAGAGCAGTAAGAATCCGTTATCAGGTCAACTGGTAGCGGATTTTTTTTGGAATAGGAGGGAGTTATGTATTCGTCGGATGTTTTGATTTACGACACGACATTGAGAGATGGGACACAGGGCGAGCAGGTAAATTTTTCGGCTGAAGAAAAGTTACGCATCGCCCAGCGTCTTGATGATATTGGTTTTCACTACATTGAAGGCGGGTGGCCGGGATCAAATCCGAAAGATATGCGTTTCTTTGAGATGGCCAAGGGTATGTCATTCAAGCACGCGCGTCTCACCGCATTCGGCAGCACCAGAAAGCCGTATATGAAAGCCGCAACTTGTCCCAATATAATGGCGCTGCTGGAAGCGGAAACGCCGTCCGTAGCCATTTTCGGCAAGAGCTGGGATCTTCATCTCTCAGACATTCTCAATGTATCCCTCGATGAAAATTTAGAAATGATTCGTGATTCTATTGAATTCTTGAAATCAAGAGGTAAGGAGGTCATCTTTGATGCGGAGCATTTTTTCGATGGATATAAGAATAATCCCTATTGTGCGCGCAAGGTGATAGAGATGGCCCTTTCTGCCGGGGCTGACATGATAGTGCTGTGCGATACCAATGGGGGGACGATGTCCGATGACTTAATCACGATCATCAATGAGATCATCCCTTCTGTGCCTCACCATCTTCTGGGCATCCATACCCATAATGATTGCGGCCTTGCCGTAGCAAACTCCCTGGCTGCAGTCCGGCATGGTGTCAGAATGGTTCATGGAACGATCAACGGATATGGCGAAAGGTGCGGAAATGCCGACCTCATCTCCATAATCGGTAATCTCCAACTGAAAATGAATAAGAGATGTCTGCCTGACGCCGCTATAAAGCAATTAACCCACCTCTCTAATTACGTGAGTGATGTTGCGAATATTCCCGCCCTCAATTCAAGGCCATTCGTCGGCCGCAGTGCATTTGCCCATAAGGGAGGTGTCCACGTTGATGCAGTATTGAAGAATCCGGCTGCATATGAACACATTAGACCGGAGCTGGTAGGAAATCAGCAGCGGGTGCTGGTTTCGGACCTCTCAGGTAAAAGCAATATTGCATACAAAGCAAGGGAGCTCGGTATCGACTTAGGTGAGGAAACGTCTGTCAGCAGGAATATTGTTCAACAGGTAAAGACTATGGAAGATCAGGGGTATCGTTTTGACACAGCTGATGGTTCCCTTGCCGTATTGATGAAGAAAATAAAAGGTGAATTCATAGATCCGTTTATTCTTGAGAGCTTTCAGGTAATCAATGCAAAAACAGGAAATAATCCACCCGTCTCACAGGCTACGATTAAGATAACGGTGGGCGGTGAGGAAGAATTGACTGCCGCAGAGGGCAATGGCCCGGTAAATGCCCTGGATAATGCTCTAAGAAAGGCATTGATAAAATTTTATCCCCAGATCAACCGGATGCATCTCGTGGATTTTAAAGTGAGGATTCTCGAGGGCTGCGAGGGAACGGCGGCCAAGGTGACGGTGTTTATAGATTCAACCGATGGCGAGGATATATGGAGTACTATGGGTGTATCAACAAACATCATCGAAGCAAGCTGGCTTGCCCTCGTGGACAGTATCCAATATAAATTGAGCAAAGATGAAGAAAATATGAATGGAAGTGTTTTAAAAGAGATTCAATAAGTTCATTGATAATGATGCCCATTTCTGGTAGATAATTAAACCTATATTAATAATGGGAATTTATAGAATCGGAACAATGAAATAATATGTATCTATCCATTAACAGTCAAAATCCCCAGATGCGGTTGATCAAGAAGGCAGTTGAGGTCTTGCAGGATGGGGGTGTCATCATCTATCCTACTGACACCGTCTATGGGCTGGGCTGTGCCCTGTCCAACAAAAAAGGAATTGATAGGATTTATGAGATAAAAAGGAGAAGCAGGAAACGACCGTTGAGTTTTGTTTGTGCCGACCTCAAGGACATCAGTCGTTACGCCCGTGTGTCGGATTTTGCCTACAAGACCATGAAGCGCCTCCTGCCGGGACCATACACATTCATCCTGGAGGCATCGAGACTGGTTCCGAAGACCATCCTCCCGAAAAGACTGGCTACAGGCATCAGGGTGCCGGATAATCAAATCTGCCTGGCCTTAGTCAGGGAGCTTAGCCAGCCTATTATTAGTACCAGTGTATCGACTGAGGACGGCGAGGTGCTGAGTAATCCTGTTGAAATCAAGGATAAATTCGGTCATGCTGTGGACCTGATAATAGATGGAGGCATTCTGGTTTCCGAGCCATCGAGCATTATCAGTCTCGTTGATGACACAATTGAGGTAATCAGGGAAGGGAAGGGAGATGTATCCACTCTCATCTGATGATTATCTTGTGAAAATACAAGAAGTGACTCGAAATTGGCCGGCATCGCAAAGAGCTGGCGGCAGGGAGCGTCCTCAGGCAGGGTCAGGATAGACTCATCTGGAGGATGAGGAATCAAGCGACGTATGCCGCAATGACTCAGGACGAAGCAGCGCAGCCCATGCACATTTTGCGAGGCTGAGACTTAAAGAACAAGGATAATTATGAAGAGAGTAATGTTAATCAATGCTGTTCATCCGGAACAGAAGCGGCTCGCCATTATGGACGGCGGTAAACTCATCGAATACAACATCCAGATGGCCGACAAAGAACCCATAACGGGCAATATCTACAAAGGCGCCGTGATGAAAGTGGAACGAGGTCTCCAGGCAGCTTTTGTAAATTATGGAGGCAGGAGGGATGGATTTCTGCCACTGCACGACGTCGGTCCCGAATACTTCGCGGAGCAGACGGGAAAGGAAGGCGGCACCGCGAGTCAGAAACCTTTTCTGAAAGCGGGTCAGGAGGTCCTGGTTCAGATAGTGAGAGAAGAAAGTGAACGTAAAGGGGCGCTGCTTACGACCTATATATCATTGCCCGGACGATATTTGGTTCTTTTGCCGAATAAGGAAAGCAGCGGCATTTCCCGGAAAATAGAGGATGAGGAAGACCGTAAGCGGCTAAAGACGTTAATGGAGCAAATAAAAATTGATGAAGGCCTTGGTTTTATAATCCGTACGGCAGGCATGCACAGAACAAAGCAGGAGCTTTCCCGGGATTACCAACTGCTGTCGAGGCTGTGGAAGGAGATTCAGAAGAGGGCCAAGAGCGCCCCCGCGCAGTCACTCATTTATCAGGAAAGTAATTTCGGCGTGTGCTCTCTCCGCGACTATTACACATCGGAAATAGAAGAAATCCTCGTAGACGATATTGAGACGTACAGAAAAATGAGGGAATACTCCAAGGCCGTCGTGCCGAGGACTGTGAAACTTATTAAGCTCTATAAGGAAAAGACTCCACTGTTTGATAAGAATAGGCTTGAAGAGCAGATTCGCGTTATTTACCAGGACAGGGTGGAGTTGAAATCCGGCGGGTACATAATCATAAATCCCACAGAAGCCATGACTACCATAGATGTCAACTCGGGGCGGGCATCAAACAAGAGGAACGTTGAAGAAACGGCCTTCAGGACCAACATGGAAGCGGCAGAGGAGATAGCCAGGCAACTGCGCCTGCGAGACCTGGGCGGACTGCTCGTAATCGACTTCATTGATATGCGTGATCGAAAACACGAAGCCGAGGTGGAGAAGACCTTCAAGAAGGCCCTTAATGTCGACAGGGCAAGGATTCAGATGTCGCGTATATCCAAGTTCGGAATTCTTGAACTTTCAAGACAGAAGAAACAGTCGACCATACAGGAGATCAGTTATAACGTCTGTCCTTACTGTAAGGGGCGCGGTGTGAGGCCATCTCTGGAATACACAGCCCTGAGCGCCTTCAGAAAAATTGAATCTCAGGCAGTAAAGGGGGATTACTCTGTTCTTAAAGTAAAGCTCCCTTACGAAATAGCCGATTATCTTTTGAACCGGAAAAGAAACGAGATCAGTAAACTTGAAGGAACATATAACGTATCTATTCATATCTCCGGGAGCCCTGACACGCAGTGGGATGAATTGAAAATCGAAACCGTAACCAGGGAGATCATTGAGGAAGCTTCTCCGGAGGAAGAAAGCCGCCCGGTTGAGGCGGCTGATAAACAGGAAAATGGGCGTGCCGAACCCAGTGTCGGTATCTTAACACAGGCCGAAGTCAGCTCTCTTCCGCAGGAAATCAACGCAGGAGTGGAGACAAGCCCAAAGCCTGCCAGAAAGAAGTCAAAATGGAGACCAAGACACAGAAAAAAGAAAACGGATGATAAATCCGTTGAACCCATATCTCGACCCCCGGCTGAGCGAAGCGATAATATGGTGACGTACAAGAGGATAGAACAAGCCCAGGACAGCGCAGTCAAACCGCCAGTGCCATCGAGCGGAACAGGCGGAGAAGGACAAGACCTCTTGAGCAGGCTCCGCAAGGTATTTGAACAGCTGGATGAATAGGATTATTTTTTCCTGCCAAGCTCCTTAGCCCGAAGTGTGGCCGCCTGGACAGCTGCCATCATGGTAGCCCTTAGTTTCCCCTCTTCCATGGCCTGCAAACCGGCTATGGTCGTTCCTCCTGGAGAGGTGACCATGTCTCTGAGCTCTGCGGGGTGTTTGTCTCCCTTGAGGCAAAGTTTAGCCGCACCGAGAAGGGTCTGTGCCGCAAGTTTCAGGGCAATGTCTCTCCCGAGCCCCATATTGACGCCGGCATCGGCAAGTGCGTCAATTATTACAAATGCGTATGCAGGTCCGCTGCCGCTCAAGCCGGTTACCGCATCCATGAGTTCTTCTTTAACCGCGACGACAATCCCGACAGCTTCAAAGATGTGACGGGTGAAAGCAAAATCTTCGTCCGTTGCATATGAGCCTCTGGCTATTGCCGCAGCCCCTTCGCCAATCAGTGCGGGGGTATTAGGCATGACCCTCATGACGCGAGCACCCTTCTTGAGGCATTCCTCTATATATCCTGTGGAAATACCCGCCGCGATGGAGATGATGAGCTTGCCCTTATCGATGCTGCCTGATATCCCTTCCAGCACTTCCGCCATATTCTGTGGTTTCACGGCCAGGATGATGATGTCTGCATCCCTTACAGCCTTCTTATTATCTTTGGTCGCAAAGATGCCATATGTCTTTCTGAGCTCTTCCAGTTGTTCCTCTACCACATCGGATACGGTGACCTTGCCCGGAGCTAACAGATTGCGGGCCAGGATGCCTTTAACAAGGGCACTGCCCATTTTGCCTCCCCCGATAAAGCTGATCTTTTTTCCTTTCAACATATTTCTCCCCCCCCGTTTTGCCCTTTGAAGGGCCGTCAATAATTTGATCCAGTTTACGAATTTTTACAATATTATCAATCTTTATTTGTACAAGATGCACGATATATGATAGGCACTGGATACCTTCCATATGCAGGGGTGGCGTCGTCACATCACTTGCATTTTCATTAATTAATGTGGAAGACAGACGGAAAACCTGTTCCGCTGTTCTCTTGGTTGGGCCTATCGCCTATCGCCCATCGCTATCTCTTGTTAGAAGGAATCTGTACAATGTTAATATTTCATGAAATCAGCGGAGCAAATATAGCCTGCTGGGTAAGCAGCCGGAACTTTTCCCATGGGAAAATGACGCTCTTCTTTATTCACGGGTCAGGCGGAGACCACAGTATCTGGATAGAACAGTATGCGAGATTGAAAGATGAGTTTAATATTGCGGCAGTTGATTTGCCAGGTCATGGATTGTCTGGGGGCCGCGGCGAACAGGATGTATCGCGGTATGTTGAATGGGTGAGAAGGTTCTTCGATGCACTTGTTTTGGAGAAACCAGTTTTGGTAGGCCACTCGCTGGGTGCAGCTATAAGCCTAGTGTTTGCGATAAAACATGGAGAGATGCTCTCCGCCATTGTTCCCGTGGGTGGAGGAGCCAGAATGCCTGTAAATGAAATGATTCTCAAAGGACTGAAAACTGATCCCGATTCCGTTATCGCCTTGGCCGCGAAGTTTTCTGTTACCAAGGAAAATAGAGAACGCCTGTCGCGAATTGTTATCGAGGGACTGTCGCGTGCCAATCCTGATATCCTTTACGGTGATCTTCTTGCCTGCGACAGACTCGACATTGGAAATGAAGTCGCAAGTATCGGAAGGCCGACACTCGTTATGTGTGGCGCTGATGACAAAATGACACCGCCTGTGCTATCGCGATTCTTGAAAGATAACATTCCCGGTGCGCAGTTGTCGATGATTGAGAATGCCGGTCATATGGCAATGCTGGAAAATGCAGAGGCCTTCAACAGAGCTCTTAAATCATTTGTTGAATCATTGCCTGATACGGAGAGACGATAAAAAGAACATAATTTTTGATTGTCAGAAGGAGTTCGTATGTTTGTGCTGGGAAACTTTATCGTCGCAGTGGCAAAAATCATCCATGTCGTACTTTCCATCTATATGTGGATTATCATTGCCAGGGCTATCATCTCGTGGGTAAATCCTGATCCGTACAATCAGATCGTTCAGCTTTTGTATCGTGTGACAGAGCCGGTCCTCGCACCAGTTCGCAGATGGCTGCCCTTCGGCCGGATGGGCATTGATGTATCGCCGATAATCGTCATTCTGGCGATCTATTTCTTAGATGAATTTCTCATCAAGACCATGATTGAATTGGCGATGAGCTTAAAGTGACGTCACGCACAAGCGGGTTTTTGGGTCAATATGATTGATATCAAGGAAACGGAACATGGAATCATTCTCCAAGTCCATGTAGTGCCACGATCAGCCAAATGCGAGGTTGCCGGCGTTCAGGGCGATGCGTTAAAGCTTAAATTAACAGCACCGCCTGTGGAGGGGCAGGCGAATGCGGAATGTATCAGGTTTCTATCTGATATCCTGGGGATCAAAAAAAAACAGGTAAGAATTTTAGGCGGCCATAAATCGAAAAAGAAAGCGGTTGCAATAGAAGGCATTGGAAGGGGAGACATCGAGGCTTTGATTTCATGAACCACCGCCTGTCGGAATGGTGGGGTCATGGGTGGTTTTGTCGAATTCTTACAAGCCGTTGTCTATGACATTTATCCTCACTGCTTTTTGCCAGCTCAGAGTATGGAAGAAGGTCGAAAAAGAGGTACGGAAAATAGAAGAGTAGCCCGGGCAGCAGGGGTGGTCGGTCTCGCAACAATGCTTTCCCGCATATCCGGCTTTCTTAGGGATATGGTTGTCGCTGCTTTTTTCGGCGCCGGTCTTACGACGGACGCCTTTTTTGTTGCCTTCCGGATTCCCAATATGCTTAGGCGGCTGCTGGGCGAAGGATCACTGACTGTCTCCTTCGTGCCTGTCTTTACGGAATACCTCAATAAAAAAACAAAGGCCGAAGCCTATGAACTGGCGAATATAGCTTTTACGCTGCTTTCGATCATCCTTGTCCTTGTATCTATTGCAGGCATTATATTCTCACCGCTTATCGTGACGATCATGGCACCCGGATGGTATATTGATCGTCCGGACCACTATCACCTGACGGTTTTTCTCAATCGTCTGATGTTCCCCTACATCTTCTTCATCGCGCTGGTGGCGCTTTGCATGGGCATCCTCAATTCCTTGCGCCACTTCGCTGCACCCGCTCTTTCACCTGTGATCCTTAACGTCTGTATGATCCTGGCGGTGCTGCTGCTTATGGACTTTTTCCCGGAACCAATTACAGCGCTTGCCGTAGGGGTCATGATCGGTGGTGTTTTGCAACTCGCAATGCAGTGGCCTTTTCTTGTTAAATTCGGTTTAAAGCTGAAGCCTAATTTTAACTTCGGGCATCCGGGCCTTAAGAAAATCGGCCTCCTCATGCTTCCCGCGGTTTTTGGTGCATCGATCTATCAGATCAATATCTTCATCGCCACCATTCTTGCTTCCCTACTTCCCTCCGGGAGCGTCTCCTACCTTTACTATGCAGACCGGGTCGTGGAGCTTCCTCTTGGCGTATTTGCTATTGCGGTGGGGACAGCGGCACTTCCCAGCTTTTCGGAGCAGGTGGCGAAAGGCGACTTTCATGAATTAAAGGGAACAATCAATTTTTCCCTGAGACTAATACTCTTTGTCACTATACCGGCAACGGTTGCACTCATAGTGCTCCGGGTTCCGATCATCTCAGTACTCTTTCAGCGAGGTGCGTTTGATATTCAGTCAACCCTTCTAACTGCCCAGGCTCTCTTATGCTACGCCGTTGGTCTGTGGGCCTTTTCGGTGATCAGGGTGATCGTGTCGGCTTTTTATTCACTACAAGATGCAAAAACTCCAATGATGGCGGCGATTGTCGCATTTATCGTCAATGGCATCTGTAGCATTGTTCTCATGTATCCCCTCAAGCATAGCGGTCTTGCACTGGCGACATCCATCGCCACAGCCGTCAATGTTGTCATGCTCTCAGTCATTCTCAGAAGGAAAATCGGCGCTTTTTTAGATCAGCAGTTTTATCATTCTGTTTTCAGCGTATTCCTTTCGTCGCTCGCGATGTGGGGGATTATTATGCTCATTGAAACTATTGTACCCTGGAGGAATGAGGGGCACCTGAACGAGAGGCTCTTATACCTGACGCTGTGCATAGTTGCGGGAATGGCGACATTCTTCACAGCGGCCCGTTTAACCAAGTGCGCGGAAATGACGATGATCATTGATGTTGTCAAGAAGAAGCTGATGACGTCAAAACCAAGCGATAACGGATAGATGAATCCCACAAGGGGATAAAAGATATTGACTGCTGGTTTTTGAAGTGATAGGGAAAATTTCCTTTTAACAGTACAACCCGAGAGGGAAGGTCTGATTATGCTGGATATAAAATTTTTGCGACAGAATATTGCTTTTGTTAGAAAAAAAATGCTTGAGAGAGGTCAGGAGATCAATCTCGAAACCTTCGCTTCGCTGGATGAAAAGAGACGCAGAGTGCTCCAGGACGTGGAAACCCTGCGGAACGAGCGGAATATCGCTTCCAAGGAAATAGGTGAGAAAAAGAAGAAAAAAGAAGATGCTTCCGAACTTATTGCCAGGATGAGTGATGTTTCCAATCGTATCAAAGAACTGGACGAGTCTCTAAAGAAGATCGAGGAAGACCTGGGCAGTATTATGATGATTATTCCCAATGTGCCTCATGAGTCGGTCGTGTATGGTACGAGCTCTGAGGATAATCCGGTCATCCGCGCCTGGGGAGAGAAGCCCGATCTCTCTTTTACGCCGAAACCACACTGGGAAATCGGTGAAGATCTGAATATCCTCGATTTTGCGAGGGGTGCAAAGATTACAGGGGCACGATTTACGCTGTACCGTGCATGGGGGGCCATGCTGGAGCGGGCCATCATAAATTTTATGCTTGACCTGCATACATCAGAGCACGGCTACACAGAGGTCTTGACGCCATTTATGGTGAACAGTGCAAGCATGACGGGGACCGGACAGCTCCCGAAATTTGCCGAAGATCTTTTCAAGATTGAGAAATTTGACTATTACTTAATTCCCACGGCGGAAGTGCCTGTAACGAACATCCACCGTGACGAAATTTTGGATGAGCGGGATCTCCCGACTTTTTATGTGGCATATTCGCCATGTTTTCGCTCTGAGGCCGGTTCATACGGAAAAGATACGCGGGGGCTCATCAGGCAGCACCAGTTTAACAAAGTGGAACTGGTCAAGTTTACCACACCGGAAACATCATACGATGAGCTGGAAAAGTTGACCCTCAATGCTGAAGCAATCTTAAAAAGGCTGAACATTCATTTTCGGACAGTAAGCCTGTGCACAGCGGATTTGGGGTTTTCTTCCGCCAAGACCTATGACATTGAGGTTTGGCTTCCCGGGCAGGATTCTTACAGAGAGATATCGTCCTGCAGTAACTTCGAGGATTTTCAGTCCCGCAGGGCGTCCATAAGATTTAGGCGGGAAGGCAGTGGCAAGGTAGAGTTTGTTCATACCCTTAATGGTTCCGGGCTGGCCGTCGGGAGAACCGTAGTGGCCGTTCTGGAAAATTTCCAGCAGGCCGATGGAAGCGTTATTGTCCCGGACGTGCTCAGGCCTTACATGAAAGGAATTGACAGGATTCCCGCTCGGGTTTAGTATAAATTTTAGTCCTGAAATCAATGTCATCACGGAGGGGTGGCCGAGTGGTCGATGGCGGCGGTCTTGAAAACCGTTAACCGAAAGGTTCACAGGTTCGAATCCTGTTCCCTCCGCCAGAATAGAAGTAAAAATCCCCGCCCTTTGAAAAATAGGGGCTTAAAGGGATAATGGATCGGCTGCACACGGAGAGATGCCAGAGAGGCCGAATGGGTTCGCCTGCTAAGCGAATGTATGCCCTTAAAAGGTGTACCGGGGGTTCGAATCCCCCTCTCTCCGCCATCTAGTCTAAGTTATTGATATATAAGGATACTTTTCCAAGAAGGACCCGCTGTTGGCGGGGTTTTCTCGTTATTGAATTCTCAGTAGTTTGAATTTGGCGAAATTTATCGCAATAGCCTTCGATATTCTCAGTCGCGAAATAATTCAGTCCACCTTCCCCGGAAAAGTAGATTTATTCCAGGAAAACTTTATTTTTTCTGATGTGGCTAGTGAGTCGATGGAGCGATTAGGCTGGTGGAAAGCCCAGTAATTTTCGTTGTTCATTCCAATCTAAACCCCAAGGTGATAAACAAACTCGATTATTCGCCCAATCAGGTCTTTTTGAATCTGGCGTTGTTCGTGTTCCCAAAGAGGCGCGTTGGGTGACAGATTTTGTACACGAGCTCACTTCTTTCCCATTTCATAAATTTAATGATCAGGTCGATGCAATCAGCCAGGGGTTGGCTTATTTACGTGAACGTTTGGATGAACCTGGAATAATAGGCTATTATCGACTGATGCACGAGGAGCAGCAAAGACGCGAGTTAAGAAACCCTATTTCGTAACCCGTTAAATAATCAATGACACCGATAATCAAATTTAGCAGAAGAGCGATAGCCCAAATAAAGGGGGTTGGCTTTTTTGCAAGATAGTCAATGAAATAAATATTCACTCATTCATTTCTTGTAGGTTATTACGAATTACTGCTGGTAACATCCCACACATTACTAAATCCCTCAAATGAATAGTTCAGTCGATATTGAATACCATCTGAAGGGTTGTATGGCTGGCAAATTGTCGGTAGTGGGTCAGTTTGAATATGAAAAATAATTTAACCACTACTCGGAACCGTGATATACGAAAAGTATGTGGGATTCCATTAAATTATTTATTAAAAGCATCTTTAAGCAAACATGGCTATGGATACCTCCCGTATTCGTTTTGCCTTTTTCGATTTATAGTACGTACATCAAACCATATTATAAGCTTGGGATGGAAATTAATATGCCCATAGAATATGCACTATTTTTTTTATTTATTATGATCATTGCGGCCTCCTTTAAAGCCTACCACGAATTGAGAATGGTACGCCTAAAAGAACTTTATGAATATATACCAGAAGCGAATATGCATAGAATTTTTAGAATTTTCTTTAATTTATATAAAGACGGGGAGTTCTTAAAAAGTGCGGATACAAAACGTCGGCAAGAATGGGATGAAGATGTGATAAAAGCATTGATGGATTATTGTGGTGATGGAGCTAAGAATAATTATCTTCTGGGTACTAGGAGAAGATGGGGCGTTCATGGCCCGCTATCTGATGAAAATTATGATAAAGCGGTTTCGATAATTAGGGATATTGTTTTTAGTAATGATTTTGGTGGGCGCATACGATTACGATAGCAACCTAACAATCTCCCCCAACGTCCAAACATGATCTGTAATCCCCGCTTCCATTGCGGGCGTAACTCTTAGTGTCTGATGAACTCTGCAAAAGTTATAATACATAAAATGCAGAGACACAGCATGGGCAAGGTTCTCCACCTTTTTTGAAAAAGCATTTGTCAGTCTTGTAAATCTTCTCATTCCCATTCTCATGGTTAAATTTTGTCTCTCTGCATAGCTTGTTGAAACCTTCTTGGGATCGGGTGTGCCCGTTATCAATTTTTTTTCTGCCCCATTGCATTTTGCCGGACTATATCGCGTTTCTCTATCGGGAACTGCCTCATACAATTTATGAAGCATTGCGTAGTCTATGTCTCCCGCAAAAGCATCTTCAACAGCAGTTAAATAAGGTCTATGTCCGTCTGTCGTTAATTGGATTCTATGAGCAAGGCGCGAAGCAAGATCATTGATGAAAGATCGTGCTGTTTCAGTATCACGACTTCCAATGAACCATGAGGGAACAAGTTTCGTATCGGCGCAAATCGCTGTCCATGTCCATACATCGCCGTACCCAAATTTGCCTTGTTTATCTTTGGGAACGTTTTTCTGTTTTGCGTAGCAGAAAGACCATATCTCATCACATTGGATATTTTTGCAGGGGAGTTTTCTAAATATCTTGTCCTGATAATCAGAACAGGCTTCGCCAACATCCGCGAGTAATTTGACAATCGTGTTCTTGGCGACGCCTGTCATACGCACTGTAGCGCGGATGCTGTTCCCTTCAACAAGACAACTTATAACTTGCACTCTTTTTTCTATGCTTAGTTTGTTCATGGTCACATCTCCCTTGCTTTTCTTAATGACCATTATACTTGAGCGGTCAAGCATTGTCAAGCATAAATTTACATCATATCAAAAAAAATTTAGCCTTAAATTAAGCTGGATTTACTATTGATGCATCAACTGACAAAGGAGTGTCTTTATCAATCTTTCTAATGCCTATTTTATTAAGGGTCACTATGGCTGCGGGAGATGCTTGATCTGTGGGTGAGGGAAAATCCGTCTGGGGCGGTATATTTCCGGGGGCCAAAAATATTATATTTTGAGCAGATAAACCAAATTCAACAGTAAGTTCCCAAAATCCTGTGTGAATATCCTGACGTTTAATCATCATTTCCACAAGCTCTTTATAGTTAAAAGAATATGATTCTATTTCGGGCATGTTTCATTACCTCCTTTGAAATCACAGGGCAGCAGTCTTATCTATGATACCCCGCACTATTCTTGTGGGCACTATTCTCCAACCAGTAGTGTTGGCGGTTAGTTTATTCCCAGTAGTTTCTTCTATAGACCAAAAATCGCTCGGTTTACCTTCTCTTTCCCAACAGAGCTTAAAAATTTCGGAATTAATAGGCCCCTTGGTATTCTTAGGGTCATTATCGTCATATGCAACGAGCGATACTTTCATGCCAATGGTTCTGGCTAATTTAACAACATTATTAAGGGTAATATTTCCAGGATGATTTAATACTTGTGAAATACGACCCTTTGTCTTTCCCAAAAGTTCAGCGAGATTGTCTTGGGTAATATTTTCAGATTCCATTTTTTCTTCCAGTTGGGCTATGAAATCCGCAACAATACGAAAGCGATAATCTTCAATGCTTCGTTCTGTCCAATGTTGTTCTTTCATGATTTCCTTTCTTTTGCTAAATCTTCTATGTAAGATTCAATTTGTCTTTGAATATCTAACGTTATCCTGATCTGTTCCACGTCTGCCAAAAACTTAGGGTCTGTATGTTTCTTATACTTACGAGTATGGTTTACTAGTACGCAAAGTTCATAACTTCTATCCAATTTTTTAGGATGGCACAAAAAACCATAAAATCTGTGCGCCTGATGCTCAAAAACAAAGCAGTTTGTATATCTACCTTTAAATGCTAACTTATCCCATCCATGATAACAATCTGGCCTGACTTTCCGATCTACCCATGAATCAAATTTTGTCCTCAGTTGTCTTTCATCATTAAGTGTAAGGTTTTTAAAGGATTCTTTGGCCGTAACCTTTCGATCATCTAACAGAAGAAAAGCGACACCCCTCTTGTTATGATCCCTTGAGGTGATAAATTCTATTATATCGTTATACTTTTCGGGGGTGTTTATCATTAGTTTAGTTATACCTAAACTAAATGTCAAGAACTATTTTTGCCAACGGGTCTGTGCGGCTTTTTTTGCAATCTCTTTTCGTTTCTTAGCGGAAAGTTTCTGCGCTCTCGCCTTCCCGCCTTTCAGTCCGCCTAAGCGGCCAAGAGCAACAGCGGCAGGATTTTTTTCTGTGGTAGGTTCTTGTGGCTGACTTTCTCCCGTAGCCTCTTTAACGATAGAAGCGGCTAGTTGGCTTATATCTCGTGGCCTTTTGGTTTTCTTCATGGCCTGAGCGTAGCATAACCGCTCAAGCATTGTCAATCACGATTATTCTGAAACTGACCCACTACCAAATTGTCTGACTGCTTGACTTCAGGAAGCTAATTGTGGATTATTGAGATGTGGGCGTCAATTTTGATTTGATTCTGCAAGGGTGAATTAACGCCTCCCGGTTATGTAACACGGGGGCTGGTTGCTGGTGATGATGCGAAGGAAGCTGGCATGACCTTTGAACATTGACGTTTTGCGGAAAAGGAGGGACGGGGACATGAAAATGAAGTTGACGGAACTGAGTCTGGGGACGGCCATCCGGTCTGCGGCATCCGCCGCACCCAACAAGGTGGCGCTGGTCGATTACCCGAAAGGGAAACGGTACACTTACCCACAGCTCAATGAGAGGGCGAATGCCCTGGCCAACGGACTCAGTGGCCTGGGTGTCAAGAAGGGAGATTTTATCGCCATCCTGCTGAGAAACGGTGTGGAACTGATTGATCTCAGCTGGGCCGCGGCGAAGATCGGGGCAGTTCTTGCTCCGCTACCCTACCGATTGGAGGCCCCCGAGCTGAAGCAACTGCTGAATTACTGTGAAGCGGAGACCATCATTCTGGCCAACGAATTCCAGTCAAAGATCGATCCAATCAAGAAGGAGACGAAGTTAAAACGGTTCATCACGCCCGACGCGGACCTTCCCGCCGGGTTCCTGTCTTACGATGCCTTGCTGAAAGCATCCACAAAAGAGCCGGGTATTGAAATCAATGAGGATATGCCTTATATTCTCCTTTTTTCTTCGGGCACCACGGGTCTGCCCAAGGGATTCCTCCGGACACAGTATCAGTGGTTTACCCACGCCTACGGCTGGTTCACCGCCCATGACTTCACCTCGTCAGACATTGACCTCATCGTCTTTCCTCTCTTCGGAGGGGTCGCGTTGACGAACGCCATGGCGGTCACGATTGCCAGGGCATCCATGATCGTTATGGACTTCGAACCGAACAGCTTTTTCAAGGCCGTTGCGGAAGAGAAGCCCACGTTCATCAATCTCGTTCCCACCATGGCTCAGATGATTCTCCAGGTTCCTTCGCTGAGCCAGATCAAATTTGACTCACTCCGGGCGGTTTCCTTCGTCGGTTCGGCGCTTCCGCAGGCCGTGCTGAATGGCGTGTGGCAGAAGATAACGCCCAACGTTTACGAGTACTATGGATTGCAAGATTGCGGGACGGTCACGGCCATCGGTCCTGAGATGAAAAGGAATAAGCCTGCATCCTGCGGGGCGCCCATACCGATCCTCGACATGCGTGTCGTGGATGCGAACGGTCAGGATGTCCAAAAAGGGGAGACGGGCGAAGTGATCGTCAGTGCCCCATCGTCGGCGGCCAGCTACTACAAGGAGCCGAAAAGGACGGCCGACACGTTCAAAGGCCGGTGGATGTACACAGGCGATCTGGGAAAACTGGATGAAGACGGGTATCTCTACATCGTTGGCCGGACAAAGGACATGATCATCACGGGCGGGCAGAACGTCTCGGCTCTGGATGTGGAAGAGGTCTTATTTACCCATGAAAAGATTCGCGATTGCGCCGTCATCGGCGTGCCCGATGAGAAATGGGGGGAGATCGTCACGGCGGTCATAGTGCCGAAACCAGAGACCACGATTAATGAAAACGACGTCATGAATTACTGCAAGACGAAGATGGCCGCCTTCAAGGTTCCGAAAAAGGTGCTCCTCACGAATGCCATTCCCCGCACCGCCACTGGCAAGGTACAGAAGTACCTCCTTGTGAAGAAGTTCTCCAGCCAGTAACCCGCGTTGTGTGGTGGGGCGGATGTCCTCACAGAGGCCCCCGGATCCGGGGGCCTCTGTGATTATGAAAAATAGGGTATGCACTGAACAACGGCATGAAGCCGGCTGATATCCGGAAGATACTGGCTGATCAGCGCACTCTTGCGGACAGTATTGATATACAGAAAAACATTAAGCAGGCAAGAAGTGCTCTGTCACGTGTAACTGGCTGACCCATGTCACCTAAACCTTATTGACTTACAGGCCACACTCACCATTCGAAAAAGCTTTTAAATAAATTATCATCGGGATCAACTTTTCTTACGTGCATTCAAGAATCTTCGAACCGCTTCTTTATGTTCCTTTGACTCCAAAAAAATAGCCTGATGAGAAGCCTCCCATTCCAGCGCGGCTTCGAGGGGCCTCGTGAAACTCCCCTCCAAGGCCTCTTTTATGCTGGCAAGAGCCCGGGGAGATTTTCCAGCTAGTAACTGCGTCAGAGAGGCGACTTCCCCATCAAGTGTTTCCTCCGGTACTGCACGATAAATGAGCCCCAGGGAGGCTGCTATCTTCCCGTCGATGACGTTTCCCAGAAGGGCCAGTTCCCTCGCTTTAACCATGCCGATAAGGCGGGGCAAGAAATAGCTTGAACCGCCGTCTAGGGTGACCCCTAGATTCACAAAGACCTCACAGAACCGGGCATTCTCGGAGGCAACAACGAAATCCCCTGCTAGGGCCAGTCCCACACCGAAACCGTAAGCATTCCCCCGCACTTTACATATCACGGGTTGGGGAATGGTTCTCATGGTAAAAATTAACTTGCTGACCACATTCTTTAACAAGTCATACCACTGAGACGCATCGATGACTTCATTCAAGAGAGCCATGTCCGCCCCAACAGAAAAATCTGCACCTGCCCCTTCGAGTGTAATCACCCGCACTGCCTCGTCTGATGCAAGCCGTTTAAAGACACGCAGGAGCAGCTTCAACGTTTCTATGTTCACGGCATTCATCACATCCTGGCGGTTGATGATCACCGCTGCCACGTAACCTTCTTTTATGATCAAGACTGGTTCTTCAGGCACTCTTTACCCCCTCTAATAAATTCAAAGATCACGTTCAATCCACTTGATACACGAGGGACGAGACCATATGCCTCATCCCTTATTAGAACATAAAGCGATATTTTACTGCTTCGAGTATTTCTCAACGAGGACAAATTTTGTCACTTTTCCCGTAGGTGTGCGTGGAATTTGTCCCTCATACCAGATAATTTTCTTAGGAACCTTGAATCCGGCCATTTCTTCTTTGCAGAATGCTATAATGTCATTCTCTGTTACCTCAACCCCGGATTTTTTGACAATAACCGCAGTGACTGCTTCTCCCCACTTTTCGTCCGGCAATCCAATGACGGTGCAGTCTGCCACGGCTGGATGAGTAATTAAAACACTTTCAACTTCTGCTGAAAATACATTCTGGCCACCGGTGACAATCATGTCTTTGATCCTTCCGGAAAGATAGACGTACCCTTCTTCATCAAAATATCCAAGATCTCCTGTATGGCACCATCCATTCTTGAAAGTTTCTTTTGTCTGCTCCTCGTTTTTATAATACGACGTAGTTCCGCCTAATGCTCTGGCAATGATTTCCCCAACGGTCCCTGTTGGAACATCATTCCCGGATGAATCGACGATGCGCACCTCAGCCCATGGTGATACTTTTCCAATGGATGCGGGTTTCTTTACTTTATCTTTTATGCTTGCATTGACGATAATTGCTGTTTCCTGAAGGCCATAAAATTCGTAGATATTGGGGCTAATTCGCTTTCTCAGCTGGTCCTGGAGAGGTACTGGAAAAGCTGCCCCCGCAAATACAAGACCACGTAAAGAACTCAGGTCGAATTTGTCGAATTCCGGAACGGACATTATGAAATTCGCCATGGGGGCAACCCAGTTCGATATGGTTACTTTTTCGGACTGAATTATCTCGAGGACTTTTTTCGGCTCAAAGTTCATTATAACTTGTTTTGCACCGTTGTATATTGCTGCAGCCATCCATGCATATCCGACTCTTCCGAACATCGGAAAAACAATCATAACAACGTCATCTTCTGTCACTTTGTACATCGAAGTTACATCGATAATGACTCCAGCATTATTGTAATGTGTCAACATATAGGACTTTGGCAGCCCTGTTGTCCCGGAAGTGAGGTTCATGTAGTAATCATCATCTTCCCGGATATCCGCATTTGGCTCATTGGGGGATGAATTTGAAATGAACTTGTCATAATCTAAAGCGAATTCAGGGATTCCCTTGCCAATTCCTATATATGTTTTAACTGCGGGCAGCTGCTGGCGCACATACTCGGCAACCTTGGTAAAGGTATCTTCGAAGATCAGTATTTTTGCATCGGTAAGCGTTATCATCTGAACGATCTCCTTCGCAATCAAGCGGTAATTCAGGGGAAGCCCCACCAAGCCTGTTTTCCCAATTGCAAAAAAGGTTTCAGTAATTTCAGAACGGTTTGTTATGAGAAAAGCCACCATATCGCCCTTTTTAAGACCCAAATCCATTAGTCCATTAGCGAGGCGATTTGTTCGCTCGTTCAGCTCCAGATATGAGAATCTGCGCCCTGAAGTTGAGCAATATAGCGCCTCCTTGTCGCGATACCTGCTTGCAGCATTTTTTAGCAGTCTTCCCACAGCCATTGTTCCTGTTGCTTTAGGTTCCATAATATCCTCCTTAATTAAAATTGATACTTATGCGTCCCTGATTCCCCTTAGCTTACATTAAAAGCAACTATGCAACACCTCTTGTATGACCTTTCCAGTATTTATCACGCAACTCACGTTTCAAGATTTTACCTGCACCGCTCTTCGGGATAGCATCCAGAAAATCGACACTCTTCAGACACTTGTAAGCTGCTATGAGCTTTTTGCAAAAATCAATAATCTCAGACTCCGTTGCGTTCATACCTGCTTTAAGGACAACGCAGGCCTTTACGGCTTCTCCCCATCTCTCGTCCGGAACACCGATCACGGCTGTCTCCAGTATGGCGGGGTGCTTGTAAAGGTTGCTTTCCACCTCAACGGTGTAAATATTTTCACCCCCGCTGATGATCATGTCTTTTGCACGGTCAACGATATAAATGTAGCCGTTCTCGTCAATCTCGGCGATATCGCGGGTCTGATACCAGCCGTCCTTGCTTAATACTTCTTCCGTTTCCACGGGCTTCGCCCAGTAACCCGCCATGATGTTGTCACCCTTGGCTAGCACCTCACCAATTTCACCGGGCTTAATGTCTTTGCCGCTTTTATCGACCACTCGCATCTGGACGCCAATGATCTCTCTACCTGCAGCCCTTAGCTTTTTGACAGATTTCGGATCATCGGGATCGACAATGTGGTCCTCAGGCAGAAGAACCGTGACAACCGGCCCTGCCTCTGTCATTCCATAAAGCTGGCAGAAGTCACACTTGAACACACTTATGGCCCGCTGGAGCACGTCAGGTGCGATGGGAGAGGCACCATACCAGATGAGCCTCATGCTGCTGAGATCATATTTTCCGGCATCAGGATGATTGATGAGCATATTGATCATCGTGGGTACGAGCAAGGCACAAGTAACTTTATATTTCTCGATTGCCTTCAATACCGCTAACGGCTCAAATGCTTTAACAGATACGTGGGAGCCACCTGCAAGAGTGACTGCAAAATTCGAAGCCCCGTCAGCCAGATGAAACATTGGCGCAGCATGCATTGCGAGATGGTCGCCTGTCAGATTGATATGCGTGCAGAGTTGAAAGGCATTTGCCAGAATGTTTTTGTGAGTCAGCATGACCCCTTTTGCCAGTCCTGTCGTGCCACCAGTGTAATAGATGCCAAATACATCGTCTGCTGTGACATCGGCTTCGAAGGGATCTGCATTGAGCAGCGTATCATACGGAATTGCCCCTTTGAAGGGCGCTTCATCTCCTGTGTAAATATAATGTTCTACTGACTTCAAGTTGCCCTTGATATCAGCAACAACTCTTGTAAATTCAGGATCGAAAACCATCATCCTGCAGCCCGAATCGTTGATCTGATATTCAATCTCCGGATTTGCGAGCCGGTAATTCAAAGGCACGAGGATGCACCCGGCAGCCGACAGTCCGTAGTAAAGATCGTACCAGCGAAAGCTATTAAACATAAGCACACCAATGCGCATGCCTTTCCTGATACCGAGCTTCTTAATCCCCCCTGCAAATCGCCGGGCCCGATCATAGATCTCAGAGTAGGTAAATGTTTTGTCCCCTTCGTAAACCATGACACCCTTGGGCTTGTACACCATCCAATGTCTGACCTGTTCCAGTAAATTTTGCATACGACCCCTCCCCCTTTCTTTCAATAAGCACGGTCCTATGATAATCTCAACTCAATGCGCAGCCTTCGAAGTCTTCCATTAAACGTTATAACCCCATCATCCTGCCCACGATAACTTTCATGACCTCTGTGGTGCCTGCAAAAATTGGAGTGACACGTACGTCTCTTGCAAAGCGACAGATGGGATATTCTTCCATATAGCCATATCCACCATGAAGTTGAACGCAGTGGTAAGCCACGCGGTTCGCCATTTCAGGAATCCAGGCCTTCGCCATGGAGACCTTCTTAACAATATCTTCTCCCTCACAATAATCTTCGATGAGAGAATCTAAAAAAGCCCTTCCCAATTCAATTTCGGTTGCCATCTCCACGATCTTGAAAGTGTTATGTTGGAAGGAGCAGACCGGTTTCCCAAATATTGTTCTTTCCCTGCAATATTTGATGGTCATATCAAGCATGGCCTCAGCCATAGACTGCGCCGAGATACTGCAGACAAGCCTTTCTGCCTGCAGTTTCTGCATCAGGTAATAGAAACCTTTTCCTTCCTCTCCCAGAAGATTGGATACAGGGACCCGGCAGTCTTCAAAGTTTAGCTCGGATGTATCCTGGCTGTGAAATCCCATTTTTTCGAGCTTTCTTCCCTTTGAAAAACCAGGTGTTCCGTTTTCGACACAGATCAGGCTGATGCCCTTGGATGGAGGATTTGCCTTGGGATCTGTCTTGGCCACAACAATCACCAGATCACAATGTATCCCATTTGAGATGAAAGTCTTTGGACCGTTGATCACATATTCCTCTCCATCTCTCACAGCGGTAGTTCGGATTGCTGCCAGATCGGATCCCGCGCCGGGTTCTGTCATGGCAATGGCCGTAACGATATCACCTGAAGCACAACCGGGAAGCCACTTCATCTTCTGTTCTTCATTGCCGAAACTGTAAATATATGGAACGATGATGTCACTGTGTAATCCTGCTGTGAGCCCCTGGCAGCCAATATATGCAAGTTCCTCATTAATGATGACGGAATACTCAAAGCCTGCACCGGAACCGCCGTATTTCTCATCAAGCCAAGGACAAAGAAATCCGTTTGCGCCCATTTTTTTCCAAGCATCCCTAGGCACGATTCCGTCCCGTTCCCATTCCTCAAGATAGGGGATAACCTCTTTAGAAAGAAATTTCTTGAAGGCATCACGAAAAATGTCATGCTCTTCCTTGAACAACGACCTGCTCATACTATTCCTCCTCTTAACGCCGTGAAAGGCGAATTTGCCCTTGCCGCGTCGGGCTCAGAGTTTAATTGAAACTTCTTGCATCAATAAATGTCCCGCAACTGATTACCCAGCTGGATGCATGTCCTGATTGTTTTCATCAGGACTATCATCTATCCTCAAGAAATCGGTTTCCCTTCTCAACAAAGGCCTTCATTCTCCATGTCATAAGTAATGTAATACTTACTTTACTACGCTGTAGGGATAATCTTGTCAAGCATTTTTTTACCATGCAGCTAATACTAGTACAGTTTATAAGTTTATGATATCGATATAATTTAAAAAAGCTGGAAATTGCTTGCGGTGGAGTAGATTATTCTACGATCATTCAACATTGTCACCATTGCTTAATTAGATAAAAAAACTTGACATCACTTAATAAATAAAGTAAGTGATACATACATCCCTATGGCATTTGTTATTCTGTTCTTATACATTATATCAAAGACTAATGAAGTGATAGGTGAGTGAAAACTTTAGAATCAATTATTTTGGGTACTTGATTAGGAGACATTATCGAAAATAAGGAGACGAGTATGAAAAATGTTTATGCTGCAATGCCCTGGCTGAAATTTTATGATGAAGGAGTTTCCCCCTCACTGTCTTACCCCAGTGTATCCTACGGTCAGTTTATCAGACATGCTTTTGACAGAGTACCCGATAGAACGGCATTGATTTATATGGGAAGAGCCATCACGTTCCGAGAGCTAGACATTATGTCAAATCAGTATGCCTGGTACCTCAAAAAACAAGGCCTGAAGACAGGAGACGTAGTTGCTGTTCATACTCTTAATATACCCGCCGGATTCATCGCGATGGCAGGCATTCAGAAAGCCGGGTGCGTGTATTCCGGCGTCAGTGGTCTTCTCAAGCCGGAAGAGATCGAATATCAATTGAACGATTCGGGTGCAAAGGCTCTTGTCACCATGGACATTTTTTATGCCGGAGTAAGCCAGATCTTCGATCGCACCAACGTCAGATCAGTGTTGGTATCATCGCCGAAAGACTACCTGCCGGGACATGCTTCAACACCGGCGACTTATAGTTCTTTCCCTGGCATTGAGGTCAAACCGTTCATCGAAGCGATTGATGGTATGCCAAATGATATCGTTGCGGATGCCGTCGATCCTGAGGCCCCCTGCCTTATGATGTATACAGGCGGAACGACCGGTCCGCCAAAGGGCGCCATTCTAACGCACAATAATATAGTTCACCATATCATTCAGATGAACCATTGGTTCAGCATGGGGATTGGGGAATATGTCTATTTACATGCCTTCCCCATATTCCATCAGGCGGGAAATTTCATGATGATGTGGTGTTATGCCATCGGAGCAACGAATGTCTTAGTCCCCGATCCAAGGAATCTTCAATTTATTATCTCAGCTATAAAAAATTATGAACCAAATGCGATCCTCAATGTACCCACCATTTACATGGAACTTATGAAGCTGTCTGAATTCCGGGCTCTGGATTTTTCCACTGTCAGATGGTTCATTAGTGGAGCATCTCCCTTCCCTGCAGAGAATATCAAGGAATTTGAATCCATCGTCGGTGCGGGCAAGCTCATAGAAGTCTGCGGTATGACAGAAACAAGCCCGGTTTTAACGGCGCTTCCCTATCGGGGAGTCAAAAAGGTTGGATCCATTGGTTTGCCATTGAGTAATACGGAAATCAAGCTCGTGGACCCCGAAACGAATGAAGTCGTCCCGCTGGGAGAGGCTGGTGAACTAGTGGCCAGGGGACCTCAGGTTTTTACCAAGGGATATCATAATAAACCCGAAGAAACAGCTCATGCTCTCAGGGATGGCTGGATGCATACGGGTGATGTATGCGTCATGGATGAGGACGGATATTTTTATATCGTGGACAGGCTGAAAGATATGGTGAACTTGTCCGGCTATAAAGTTTTCACCCGCCAGGTGGATGAAGTACTCTTTCAACATCCTGATGTCGATATGGCGGCCACCGTGGGAATACCCGATCCCAAGCGACCCGGCTCCGAAATTGTAGCTTCCGCCATCATTCTCAAGCCGGGCCGGGAGAAAGATGAAGACATGCGGGAGAAGATCATCGCATACATGAAAGAGAAGGTGGCGCCCTACAAGGTCCCCAAAGTCATTCGGTTCATGGACCAACTGCCCATGAGTTCCGTAGGGAAGGTCTTAAAACGGGAACTGCGCAAAATAATGCGGTAAAACGAAGGACATGGCGATTTCCGCGGCGATGTTCCACGTCGCGGTCTCATAAGAAAAAGCAGAGAAGGATTAAAACTCCTTCTCAATATTAATCACAGGAGGTAAAAATATGGCAGATGCGTCAGCAGTAGGTAAAGAGTATCCCCCATTCCAATGGGAAGTGGAAAGGGGAAAGATTCGTGAACTCGTCCAGGCCATCGGCGACAAGAATCCCGTTTACGTTGATCGGGTTGCGGCAGTAAAAGCAGGGTATCAGGATACACCGGCTTCGCCGACTTATATCACTTGTCCCATGATGTGGACCAATATTCTATTCACATTCGTGAAGGATATGAAAATCGACTTTGCAAAAGTACTCCATGGCGAAGAGACTTACGAATATTTCCAGGAGATCTATCCCGGCGATACCCTTACGGGGAAGATGAAGATCGTCGGTATGGAGCAGAAGTCAGGCAAGGCGGGAAACATGGATATTGTACGACTGGAAATAATGTATAGCAATCAAAAGAACGAACCGGTTTTAAAAGCGACGACCATGGTCGTCGAGAGAAAATAAGGGGGTATAATGTATGGAGAAGGAAATCCGATTTGACGATTTAAATGTGGGAAGCGAGATGTCCACACTCGTAAAAGCTCCTGTGGACCACATGCAACTAGTAAAATATTCTGGAGCCTCCGGAGATTTTAATCCTCTGCATACGGACCCCGCGGTGGGAAAGGCAGTGGGTATTGGTCAGATCGCCCACGGGATGCTCATTATGGGTTTTGTCGGTCAGGCGATTACAGACTGGGTTCCCAAAAAATTCTTGAAGAAATTGAGCGTCCGTTTTGCGGGGATGACGAGGCCCGGAGATGTGGTTACGGTCACCGGGAAGGTAAGGGAAAAGGTCGCTGAAGGCGGATTAAAGAAGATCGTATGCGATGTGCAGGCAAGAAACCAGAAGGAAGAAGTTCTTGTAAGCGGTTTCTTCGAAGCCGTATTGCCTTAACGCATCTGTGTTAAGAGAAAAATGTTATGCTAAAAGGAGATTCGCAATGGAAAAGATGCTTGATGGGAAAGTGTGTATTGTGACCGGCGGTGGAAGAGGGATTGCTAAGGAGACGTGCCTTCTTTTTGCGAGCGAAGGCGGTAAGGTGGTCGTTTGTGATCTCGATGAGGCGCCAGCAAAAGAGACTGTAGGAGAGATCGAAAAAAAGGGTGGCAAGGCAGTTGCCGTTTCCGGCGATGTTACCGCCGACGGTATACCGGAAAAGATCATTGAGACAGCGATCAGCACTTTTGGCGGCATCGACGTTATCGTCAACGCTGCCGGGTATACATGGGACAGTATGATCCAGAATATGACTGACAAACAATGGAACGCCATGATCGATGTCCATCTCAAGGCGCCCTTCCGCATACTGCGGGCAGCGGCCAATTTCATTCGTGAGAAGACGAAGGAGGAGCAGGCAGCAGGGAAGATTGTGATGAGAAAAGTCATTAACATCTCTTCATTAGCAGGGACGGGCGGCAATGCCGGGCAGGCGAATTATTCCTCCGCCAAGGCGGGCCTGATCGGCCTTACAAAGACTTTGTCCAAAGAATGGGGGCGTTACAACGTGAACGTGAATTGTATCCCCTTCGGCGTTATCGAGACGAGGCTGACCCAAGACAAGGAGATGGGTGGATATATCGAGCGGGATGGGCAGAAAATTGCTGTAGGCATTCCCAAAGAAGGCAAGAACGTCTTCAAGATGATGATTCCCCTGGGCAGACCGGGCACCGCGCAGGAAGCCGCCCGGGCCATCCTCTTCTTCGCCTCCCCTCTCTCGGATTATGTATCGGGTCAGGTTCTTACCGTTGCCGGCGGCCTTACTATATAGGTTTTAGTGTTTAATATATCAAGAAAGGAGGATTATATGTCTGGTATTGTTTCTTACGGGGGCTATGTTCCCCGTTATCGGCTGAACCGTAAAGTGATTTTTAAGGCGATGGGCTGGATGGATCCCTCAACTGTCGCCAACGCACGGGGTGAGAAAGCAGTAGCCAACTTCGATGAAGACAGCATCACCATGGCTGTCGCTGCAGGCCTTACAGCACTTCAGGACAGGGATCGCTCAAACATTGAAGGGGTATATTTTGCATCCACGACCATGCCATACAAGGAGAGGCTCAACGCCGGGATCATTTCCCTAGCCCTCGGCCTGGGTGATCGCCTCCGGGCGGCCGATTTTGCAGGTGGGCTTAAGGCAGGGACGACGGCACTCCTTTCCGCCCTGGAGAGTGTGGAGTCGGGAAGAACCAAGAATCTGATGGTAACCGCTGCGGATTGCCGTCTCGGAAGGCCTGCCTCAGCTGAGGAGATGATCTTTGGCGACGCGGCTGCCGCTTTTCTGGTGGGCAATGAAAATGTTGTTGCCGAATTCAAAGGATCTTACTCCCTGACCTGCGATTTTGGGGACCATTTTCGTGGCGAGTTCGCCAAGTATGACCGTAAATGGGAAGACCGATGGGTCCGTGACGCGGGCGTTGATGCTTTCATTCCGATGGTGATTAGAGGTTTGCTTGACCGGTACGGTATGAAGATCAACGACTTCAAAAAAGTAATCTATGATTGTCATTATGCAGCAGAGCGGAACAAGTTAAATAAAATGTTGGGGATGCCACCCGAGTTGGAACAGGGAAACCTGCAGGCCGAAGTCGGACAGTGCGGAACGGCGCAGTCCCTTTTGATGCTCGCGAGCGCTCTCGATATGGCCGAACCCGGCGACAGACTTCTGGTGGTGAGCTTTGGAAGCGGCTGTGACGCCCTGTACTTTGAGGTGACTGAAAATATCGCGAAGAAGAAGCAGGCCCAAAGCGTTGCTCGCTGTCTGTCCAACCGCGCCGACCTGGACGTCTACGAGAAGTACTTGATCTGGCGGGATATTCTCCCGGTAGAGATGGGGCTTCGCAGCGAGGAAGACGTTTGGACGCGCTGGTCGTTGCTCTGGCGGAAAAGACTCGAGATCATTGGGCTCTGGGGTTCCCGCTGCCAGTCGTGCGGTACGCCTCAATATCCACCCCAGCGGGTCTGTGCAAACCCCGAGTGCGGGGCAGTCGACAAGATGGAAGAGTACCTCTTTTCAGACAAGCCGGGACGCATCTTAAGCTATACCGGCGATATGCTGGCCCCTTCCTTCAATCCACCGGCCGCTTACGGCGCTGTGGGATTTGACGGAGGCGGGAGGTTCATTTTTGATTTTACCGACTGCAAACTCGATGAGCTTTCCGTGGGGAGACCCGTCACATTCAGTTTCAGGCGGAAATATTATGACAAACTCAGGGGGATATCCGGCTACTTCTGGAAAGCCATCCCTGTGAAGGAGGTGAAGTAAATGGCTAGTGGAATAAAAGATAAAGTGGCGATACTCGGCATGGGCTGCACACGCTTCGGCGAACGGTGGGAGTCCGGCGCGGACGACCTAATGGTGGAAGCCTTTACGGAATGTCTTGCCGATGCGGGCATTGAGAAGAAAGAGATCCAGGCGTGTTACTATGGAATCCACTATGACGAGCTGAGCATGGGTAAATCGGCCCTACCGGTGGCTGTAACCCTGAAGCTCCCCTATATCCCCGCCACGCGACTGGACAATTACTGCGCGACGGGCACGGAAGCCTTCCGGGCGGCTTGCTATTCCGTAGCGGCCGGTGTCTACGACATCGTTCTTGCCTTGGGTGTTGAAAAATTGAAGGACACCGGCTACGGAGGGCTGCCCCTAGGCAATGCGATGGGGGCGAGTCCCTGGATGAGTTTTGCAAATATGACGGCGCCCGGCATGTTCGCCCAGATCGCCTCCGCGTATAGTGCAAAGTGGGGCGTTCCCATGGATAAAATCAAAGATGCCATCGCCCACATCTCCGTCAGGAGTCACAAAAACGGGGTATCAAACCCACGAGCCCACCTCCGGTCATTGGTTACGATGGAGCAGGTGAAGGCGGCGCCGATGATTGCTTATCCCCTGGGCCTCTTTGACTGCTGCGGGGTCAGCGACGGATCCGCAGCCGCCATTGTAACGACACCCGAGATTGCAAGGAGTCTCAAGAAAAACCAGGATCTTGTCCTTGTCAAATCCCTGTCGATCGCCGCCAGTTCCGGCGAGGAAGAAGCTTTTAACACTTGGGATGGAGCGCATTTTGCGACGACACGGATTGCGGCGACCAAGGCTTATGGAGAGGCCGGAATCAAAAATCCCCGCGAAGAGGTGAGTATGATGGAGGTCCATGACTGTTTTTCCATCACCGAGTTCGTAACGATGGAAGACCTTCATATCTCTCCGAAAGGCGGCGCCTACGACGATATCATGAGTGGCTTTTACGACATGGACGGAAAGGTCCCATGCCAGATAGATGGGGGACTCAAGTGCTTCGGCCATCCCATTGGCGCATCGGGCCTGCGGATGATCTACGCCTTTTACGAACAGTTTCTGGATAGGGTGCCCGAGGCGCGAAAGGTTAAAAATGCAAGGATTGGTCTGACTCATAACCTTGGGGGATTCCCGTGGCATAACCTCTGTTCCATATCGATCATTGGAAGAGGCTAGTGCTTGAATCGCGCCGGTGACTTCTCGCTTCGGCTAAAGATGATTAGCGAGGGATGGAACTTACCATCCTTCCTGTCCCATCCCTCATCTTACTATGTCGATCACAGAAGATGTTGAGAAGATAACCGTTTGAAGAAAAGGAAGACGGGAACATGCACGATGAAACGGTAGTGTGGACTGCCTGACTCGGGGTAAGCCGTTATTCTTAAGGCGGTATGAACACGTTTGTGCATATCGAACCGTTGATGTGTTATTAGGGAGGTACGGATCATGATCCTGGCATCGGTAGGAAGAAGGGAAGATATGTAAGTCAGGAGCACTTGAAGGGTAAAGATATTGGATTTCACGACATTGCTGCCGGGTCCTTATGCCACCATGTACCTTGCCGATATGGGTGCTGAGATACTGCGGGTCATTTCCGGTCTGCATCCCGATGCCGTCGATTTCTTGCCACCCCTCGTTCCCGGAACAAATCTTTCAGCGGCTCGTCCCATCTCGGCCGGAATAAAGAGGTCATATGAAGTACTATATGCATAAAGAAATGGAGAAAGAAATTAAGACAATTTCGGGGTATTTTACATATCTTGAAGAAGAACGATTGTGCTTTAGGGGTCGAGATATTGTTTACGCAGTCGGCGTCGGCATTGTCGATAATTCCTGCTGTGGCGCAGGGGGTGGCCGATTCATAGAAGTCGCAGGGTATATTGTGTCATGGAAGGATGAGGTAGACAAAATTGGTAATGTAATGAGCAAGGTTAATCCAATCGAAGCGGAAGAAGAGAAGAAAGGAATTCGGGTAATCCTGGAAAAACTTTATCCTCATTCCCAGATCAACTTTTGTTGATGAAAGAATCATGAGCGTAGAATAGTTTGGTGAAAATAGCTAAAGCAACAAGCCAGAAATAGAGTGAGGAATACCACTGTAAACTTGCAGTTAATATTGCTATAATCTCGAAATTAATTCTTTGACTGGGAAGGTCATTGGCTCTGTGGTTTGCTCGCACAGACCCTAAGTTAATGATTGACGACTATGTAAGTATTACGTATAGGAACGATTACTTTAACTGAAAAAGATAAAAATTGAGACTTTTTTGTGGTCAACTATATGGAAATAGATAATAGTAAAGAAATTAGAAAAAAAGGACCACCTGATAAAGATATACTTCCACCGGGCGGTATAAAAATTATAGATGCCTTCATATTACTTTTGAGAGAAAAAGAATTTGGCTCAATAACAACGGCAGAAATAGCCGAAGTATCCGGGGTTAATGAATCCCTCATATATAGGTATTTCGGTAGTAAGCGTGAATTGCTTCACAGCGTTCTATTCTATTTAGTTGATGATTACTTTAGGGATATATCGCTTAAATTAAGAGGACTGAGAGGATCTCTAAACAAGTTAAGGAAAATCATTTGGGAACATATATATCTATATCAGCACGAGCTCGTTTTTGCGAAAATTCTGCTATTGGAAGTGAGAAACTATCCTGGTTACTTCCAAAGTGAGACCTATAGGATTGTCCAGAAATATACTAAGTTCGTCCGAGAAATTGTTGAGGAAGGCATCAAGGTGGGGGAGATCCGTAGTGATATCTCAAGTTGGATTATCATGCAAACTGTTATGGCTGGAATAGAACATCTAAGTATGCCCACCTTGTTATTCGGGAAAAATTTATCAACAGATGAATTAACGGACAGTTTTTGTAATATTTTGTTTGACGGAATCAAAAAAGTATAATGCTCAGGCCATCCAACTACTGCTTTCAAGGGTCAGGGACATCTTCATTGTTTGTGTTGACGGTCTCAAGGGGTTTCACGAGGCCATAGAAGCCGCCTTTCCTAAGACAATGGCGAGGCCGCAGAGCAGGTCGTCGATTCCCTCAGGAACCTCGCTTCTGCTTTGGCGACATACATTGTCGAATTCGTGTTTGGCAATGTCTGCTGCAGACCGGGTCTGTCATGTCTATGATGAGCATTTCTCCGGGCAGGACTGGTTCTGGATGTCTTATATCGAGCAGGTGATTTATCGCTATCTCGATTGCGGCGATCTCCACGACGGCTTTGCTCTCTCAATAGTGCTGGTTACAATTGGCAATCCTCACTTCAATCCCAAACCTAAAACCATTGACTCGTAGGTGGCACCAATAACCGGTGTATTTCATTTTTTCATTGCTCGCTCTTGAGCATAACGTGATGAAAGCTGCTACACAATCACATCAAACGCAAATCTCAACTTCAATAAATTATCAGCAATATCTCAACATGATCGAAGTTATTGATAAGCAGATGCAGTCTGTTATTTCGCAGGTTGGGCGATATTGAAAAATCGTTAATGGGTTTTCTTGTTAGATACATACATCTATATATTCCTCCTGATATTCCTTTTATACTGGTTTTCAAAACTAAAAAGTGATATTGAAAATCACAAAGGCAGCTTTATCTTTGGAGCAGAATTCATCAAGTGTTTAACCCTATTGGGGAACTAAAGACTGATGGCTGAAACTAAGTTCTCAATAGAGTAGGGTTTTTGAGAAATGAGCGATTGGGTCCACCGACAGTTCCCTGTTTTTCCCTGTTCGGAATTCAATCAATTTCTCTTTACCCTACGGTACTGCAAAGGAAAACGGGAGTTATGATCTAATTTGAGGCGATGTTGAGGTCAAATACCCTGTAAATTTCCCTGTTAGCAGGGAAATGGTGAGACAAACTACACCTAGACTTACTGCACCGCCATACCTTTATGGAGCGCCCATAGCTCAGATGGATAGAGCGTTGGACTACGAATCCAAAGGCCCCAGGTTCGACTCCTGGTGGGCGCGCCAATGACATCAATGAGTTAATAATTATATATCTTGACCTCTCTCCATTTTAGCTAACATCTTTCCTTCCCAGCATCATACTTTAATTGGATATAAATTCATAAAAAATGCCTTTCTTAAAAAAATAAATAAGGCATAAAGCTGATGTATATCAGCAATGCATGAAGATTGTTTATATCCATAAATCATTGTCTCTCCCTTGCCAATCAAAGGAACTCTTCGCCTAGATGGTTATTGATTCATAAGTATCATACGATGAGATAATTCATAATTTTTGATTAAAATTGGCGCTAATTTCCTTCTATTTAATTCTATTTTGCTTCGTTTATCAGCAAATATAGGTATTCTTTCTATTGCCTTGTGTTTAGGATTTTTTGATTGTGATAGTAAGTTAAAAAAAGGGTGGATGGTAAAAGGAGGGAAGAAGGAACCATCCACCCGCTCCCTATATAGACTGAAAGGGATCAAGAATGCTGACCCCCCTCTCAGAATCTCTGGAAAGGGGGCCGACGGATGGCAAAGGAGGGAAGGGAAGCCATCCATCGATCTTAAAAAAAATTACAAGCAGAGCTAAAACTCGTCAGCAAATAAATCAGGAAGAAAAAATTTTACGCTTGGATCGTCGGGCTTTAATTCGCTGTCTTTTTTTTCCTGGGGTTGCTCTGTCACCGTCTTCTTTTCTATACGGCCACTTTCTTCTTCCGATATGAAGAAATTATATACAAACCCAAATTCTGGATGATATGACAGCGTCTCTTCCTGATGACTGTTCTCCGAGTTAGGTTCTTTATCCTCCTTAACCATTTTTCTCTTCTATAAAAGTATTATAAACATGGAGAAACCCCTGAGGACTTACCTTTCATTAATCTTATAGATTATTCCTAAAGGTTTCTTCCAGCCTGCAGAGGTTTCTTCTCTCTCGTTTCATTGTTCTGCAAACCGAATGCCAATCTAAGGCTGACAGTCTGTAAATGCTTTGTCAGAGAATGGTAATATATAAAATTATCTATAAATACAATTAATTACGAATATCTTTTAATGGGAATTACATTGATTAATATTACAACAGAACAAAGAGTCAGGTCCATCCGGAATTCTAAAATCGTGCGAATGTCACACGACCAGAACTTCAAATATGACATAGATGCGCCAGAATCATAGATTCCGGTATATGTGCAAATATGGCACGTGATGAGCGTTATACGCACATTGGGGATAATCTCTTTCTATTTAATTCTATTTTGCTTCGTTTATATGCAAATATGGGCATTTTTTCTATTTCCCTATGATCAGGATTTTTTCGTATGATAATTTTATCAGAATCAATGGATTTAGAATTTGGTGGCTGAATCTGGAGTTGGCAGGCGGGATTAAAATATGTGTTGAGCAGATTATTGGCTAGACCTACTACTAAATGTTATTAATTTTGAATTGAACTGAGGATTACCATCTGAATTGTTGAATCCACATTATTTGCATTTATAATTAATATAGAGCCGATGGCGTGCACGGTTTTTATGCAGGCGTTGCCTTTACTTTAAAAGTCTTTCCTATACCATCATATTCATATTCAAATTTATACTTTTTACTTATCATATATTTAATCAATCTATAGACGAAAAAACATCCACAAATTATACAAATGGCACAGATAACTGCCAACACAGTTTTTGATACAGGTTCGGGGTCTGCTAAAGCCATTATCCCCGTTCCCGCAGCTAATGATGCAATCCCCTGAACACCCACAATGGAAGTTCCGCCAAACATAATAATTTTAATAAGACCGATTCTATTATCTCCACTTACGAGCTTATTTGCCAAATCTTCGTTCTCTGTAATAAGGATAAAAACCTCTTCATTTCGCATACACCCTTCCATCTGTTTTTGCCAATCTTTTTGATTCGTATTAATATTTTTCATTTCATCGACTCCTTATCTTTTATCTTATTAAGCCGAAGTTCGCTTTTTTCGGTAAATTGCATGTCATAATAGCATTATTTCTTTTTTTTAAAAGAGGAAATCACATAGACTCATTAATCACGGATTGAAGTCTTGCATTTTCGTTGAGATTGATGGTTTGTTGCTTTCAGGAAGAAGCAGAGGTCGGCACAAGAGTCGGTAGGGAGCGTAACCGGAAGATGGCAATTTTTAGATTTTAAACCTACTAAGCGTGAGGATAAAAAATATGTTTACTTGACACGGAAAAGGACAGTGTTAACATCTATATATGGAAATGGATTTTACCGGATTTATATTGGCGCTTGGTAAAGACTGGTTTGCTCTAATGAGCGGGGTTGCATCAGTCATATTTACAGTTCTGGGGTTTCTCAAACATAAGATATTTAAGATTTTTAAAACTCCAGAACGACAGCGCAAAATTTATTGGGGAATGGCGCTATTATGTTTCTTTTTAGCCGCGGTAAGCGTTTGGACCAATGAACATAGAAAAGTTACAAATCTGACTTATGATCTAGAAAGAGAAAGGGATAGAAGCACGCCAAAGCTTAGCGCGGAGATTGTTTTTGTAGGCGGTCTGCACGCTGGTGAGAAAAATCAAAATTCCGTTGTTGTTGTGCAGGTAAATATTAACAACGATCCAGCAGGCGCACCAAGTATTGTTAGAGATGTAAAAATGAGCGTTCGTTCAGGAGACACAGAGGTGCAAGGGGCTCCTATGCTTGTCCCGACACGGCATATCAAATTCGGTAATGTATACGTAAAATCAGAAGATTATTTACCTAATAAGTGCAAGAACCTCGTAATCATGGCTGGCGGGGGCGTCACAGGTTTCTATTGGGCTTTTATCCGTGGCTTGTCATTGGATCAGGTGTTAACTGCCGGAACGATAATAACGATTACTTTTAAGGACGTGAAGGGGAAAACTTGTCATACCGAATACATCGTAACGGGGAAACCGAGAACGTCAACGGGCCCTATTGATCCAACTAAAATACAGATACATTGAAATATTAACAATTTCATGTAGTAAGTTTCTTGAATTCCATTTTGGGAGTAGTAAGCGATGGAAGATATATTGCAGAAAGTATGATACTCCCGAAAATCCGAGATAAAGTGTGGCCAAATAACCTATCCCGCCGAGAGTCCCATTTCCGCCCCCCCGCGGAGCTTTTTTAGAATAGCCCTACAGAAGGGCGAGTTTAAGCGTAATTAATTTCTCTATGCACACATATGTATTCAGCTAAAGTCCTTTCTGTCCCCATTTGTGGGGTGAACAAAGGGGAGAATTTCTATCATTTTAAAAGCTCATCATTTGAAGAATTGGGGATAAGGGCTTTCGATAAGGGAAAAGGTTGATTCCGGATTAATTAATTAAGTTCCCTATAGGGGAGTTAATTAATTAATTTCCGTTTGCCTTATAATTTATTTGTCCTGAACCATACTTGAGTTTACAGACATTGTAATATCGAGTTGTGATTATTGACTTCACCTACTGCTCCTCAATTTATGTGATGCGGTTATACCGATGATTACGAATTGAAATGGACAATCAACAAAAAGGGCAGGATCATTGCTGATCCCGCCCTTCTGAAATTAAACAATTTCTGTATTTTGTTACTTCTTAAACTTTCTCCGGACTCCTGCCAACCCAACCAGACCAAGCCCGAGAAGGAGCATGGTAGTGGGTTCGGGAACGCTCGTACTACTGTTAACCGATACGTCATCAAGATAATACCAAGAAGGATTTTCACGACCAGCAAAAGCGATACTTGTAGTAGACCCCGTTGCCGTCACGGAGTAAGTATATTCGGTCCAGTCGAAAGAATTACTATTAACCAAATCTAGAACCGAGGTTCCGTTCCAGTATGCGTGGAAATCGTTTGCAGAATCACTGGAGCTATGTGCAAGCCAGAAGTCAAAGGTGTACTGCATTCCTGGAGTTGTCGAAATTGTTGTCTGCGTAATGGTATCATCGTAAGAGCTAACAGCACCAAAAGCTGCTCCATAATTGCCAGAATGTGCTGGGCTGCCAATATAAAAATCTGACCCGCCGATAGCCGCAGTAAAATTCCAGCCAGTCAAGTCACCCGTCTCAAACCCCCCGTTTGTAACAAGCTGCGCTGAAGCCATCTGAGCAGAGAATAACATAGAAACTATGATTGCGAACAAAGCTAAGAAGTTCTTTCGATTCATACTATTTTCCTCCTTCATTTCACCAACAGTACCGACTTATGATTATTCTATGCAAATGTAATACCAAATGTATAACTAATTGATATGAGGCAGCTTTTACAAAAAGATGCTAGAGACAAAATTTGAAATTGTAAAGACATCCGACAATGAATGGTGGTTGTACGATGGGCATGGCTATATCAGGTTTTACTTAACTATATGTAATGATATTGTAATATATCTTTTCATGAGTTTGTAAAGATTTTCGACACCAAGAGATAGGATGAGGCGGTATATTGCCACTTGATTAGCGATAACAACTTGTAATCTTGAATATTAAGGGGGTGTAAAGAATTGTTGCTTTCAAGAAGTACTTCTTAATCTTGACATTATTAGTAAAGTCAAGTTCCGACTTTCGCAGATTAATTAATTAAGTTGCCTATAGGGGAGTTAATTAATTAATTTTTGCTCCCCTTATAATTTATTGCCAAAGCCCTTTTATCTGATCTGATATGTTCTCATCGGTTACATCAGCATAGACCAAGGTTGATTGAATGCTGACATGCCTCAATTGCTTTTGCACCGCACGAAGGTCCTTCTCTTTTGAATAAAGCTCAACCCCATAGGAATGTCGCAAAGCATGAACTGCTTTCCCATGCTCATAGAGATTCAGTTGCTTCAGATATTTCTTTACCAATTGCTGAATTGCTTGGCTCGTCCATTTTCCCCTTTGTCCCATGAATAAAGGATCATCTTCGCCAATTGCTTCCCCCATTGTTTCTTTCCAAGAGAGATAATGCTTGAGATGCTTTTTCAGGGATTCATTGATAACAACATATCCTGATATAGACCCTTTTCCTTCCCGAATGAATATCCTGTTTTCTTCATATCCAATTTTTAAATCTCCGCAATGAAGATTGGCGGCTTCTGATACTCTTAATCCTGTGCTTGTCAGGAGGTCTATTGCCATCCATTCTCTAATTCCTGTGACTTGCCCTTTCTTCAAGTCAAGCTCTGCCCTCTCTCGGGCTGTCCTGCGGAGCAATTTTATCTGACTTGGATTGAAATATTTGATTCCTTCGATTCTTCTGATTTTTTTCTTCCTCTTCCCTTTGGCAGTAGGGAATTTAATGATATTCTGATTTCCTCTCATAGCAATTGATTCCTCCTTTCTTTTGGCTTTAATAAAATTTTATATTGAGTTTTCATCCTGTTTCTGTCCCGTAAAATGGGGTTTTCCATGCTCATTTCTCTCCATACTCAATATAATCCTTCTATTATCTATTGAATTTTGGATTATTCTGGTAATGTTAAATAGTGGATAAAGCAAGGCATTTTTTAATATAAATATGATATAATGTGATTAATAAGTTAGGCGAGAGTTCAAGCTTAATTGAAAGGTGAGGGGAGAAAAATTTTTAAGATCATATTAAGAACGAAGATATCTTCCTGTAGTCGTATTGCCAAGCAATTTGCCTAATAATGGATTTCAAATGAAAAACGTGATAATAAACGTGCAAATATTGATGTCATTTAATTAGGTCCATTTTGTAGCTTGGTGTGCAAATATGAAAAAAGTAAAGATCAAGCTCGTGATTTTAGGCGGCATTAAATACGATATTAATATTCCAGGATTAAGAGAATGGTCTTCTGACTTTTTTCAAATAGATAATAATATTGAAATAATAAATGCCCTCCCGAATTCATTAACAGAAGAGAATGAAAAATATATTTATACTGATGCGCAACTTAAGTCTATAATTGGTGAAAGGTCTAATGTTGATCTAACAGTAGCAATAATAAATCAAGAACTAGAAAAAAATTATTACGAGCGAAGTATTGGAAATAACTGTTATGTATTATCTTTATATGAAACTGGGAAAATAGTTTTAGAAAACAATTTCAAAGTATTCCATTTTGTAATTCAGGAATTGTATTATTTCGCTGCAGTTTATTATCGAAGTAAAGGGAAAATTCCTGTGAGTGATGATGGGCTAACACACCATGATATTCGCAGATGTCTATTTGATTTTAATGACGATAAAAACGATATCGCATATTCGCTTGGCAGAGCCTCTGTTTGCAATAGTTGTGCAGCGGAATTTGATAGGACATTTGTTCCTGAAGGATTTGTACATAATATTGAAAAAGAATTAAAACGCATAAAAAAGGGGATGTTCTTCAGAATTAGGGATTTCATTAGAAATAAGCCAATCATTTCTCTTGTGATCGCAATTGTATTGGCATTTCTTATAAATATAGCCTCTAATGCAGTGTATGATTGGATTAAGAGCTCCATAAGCACTAAAAGCGCAAATGTGCTTGGATATTTGTCTCATTATTAGCTCATAAAAAAACAACAAGAGATGAAATAAAAAAAGAAAACCTCCAGCCGGGGCGAAAACTAAGAATATGCAAGATAAGCCCTCTCATTATGAAAATTCCCGTGCACTAGGTCTGATATGATTAAGTTCAATACTCCCATAGAGCAATATAAAATCCCCAATCATGTAGTCCATGTTAAAAGGGAAGATCTCTGTGTTCCGCCGGATTCGGGCTGGCCCCCTTTTGCCAAGATCAGGGGTTTGCATGCCCATATGTCAATGCTGAAGATAAAAAAAAGCAGAATTGAAGCTGTCGGATATGCGGATAATAAAATATCAATGGCAGGATGGGGCGTTGCTGCCGTAGCCAAAGAATTAAATATGAAAGCCTTCATCTTTCATCATGATTATAAAGTCCTTCCCGATAAATTAAAGTATCATAGGAAGAAATGGTTGGAATTTGGAGCAGAGGTTGTTCCCCTTTATGCCACTAAGCAGGATATCCTTTTCTATTCGGGGGGAAATTATCTGAAAAAGAAATTCAAAGAAAAAGCTGTCATGCTTCCTGTAGGATTGGGCTTGCCGGAAACTATTAGCGAGGTAGCAAAGGTAGCAAGGAGCTCAAGGCTTAATAGGTTCAATTCCATCGTAGTATGCATTGGAAGCGGTACTATGTGCGCGGGTATTATCAAGGGAGCCCATAAAAGCAGGGAATCTTCCTTTTATGGTATCATGGTGAAGCATTTGGAAGAAAATAAGATTAAAGATATGCGCAGCGATATTCTGCATAGAGCAGGAATCAAGCTTGCCCCTGTGAATTTCGTAGTTGAGAATTCGGATTATGAGTATGAGGAGGAAGCAAAAATCAAATGCCCTTTCCCTTCGCATCCAATTTATGATCTTAAGGCATGGGAGTGGTTAGTTGATAATATCGATAAATTGAAAGCGCCTGTCTTATTCTGGAATATCGGCAGTGATTCCCCTATTAAAGAGGAGAAAGAGCCTTCCGGTATCATCCCTTTTTCAATGAATAGCTATAAGGAAAAATTAAAGCAAAAATAGGTTCTCTATTGTTCGATATGTATTTTCCCAGTAATGCCTTCCGGCTTAATCGTAGGGCGAAAAAAGGGGATTGTGAAGCCAATTTAAAAATAAATCATCAAGCATTTTTCTTCTGCAATGAATATCCTCCCTCATTTCTTCAAATAGGATTATATTTTTCATTTCCTTTTCAGCGAGATTTATTATAAAAAATTTCTCTATCAGAAAGAGAAAAAACAATTCCTGTTTGATAAATAATCCTCTCAAGAAATGAAATATCCCTTTTCAGAAAATAAAAGACTATCAAGTCTTCATTTCAGAATTTCCAAAATAACGTGAAATTCCCATTTTAGAATTCCCCATATTTCCTTCTAATTCAATTTGTAAAGGGGAGAGAAATAAATATCTTTTTCCTCTCGATGTTATTTCCCTGGATTTCTTTCTAATAGAGTGTAGAAAGAAATAAGCCATTCCCTTTTTCCTTGAATGAATATTTCTCATAAAAGGGAAAAGGGATGGAGATGTAGGAATTCTGGAAAAGAAAGGAAAGAGAAGGAAGGGAATTAAAAAATCATTGAGAGGATTGTAAAGGAATTCTAAAGATAGATTTTAGCGGAATCTCATAATCCATCTAATTTCATTGCATAGGATAAATCTTTCTTATTTTCTTTAATCATTTTTCCCCTTTTCTTTCTGGATTGGATTCTTTCTGCATTATAGGATTTGTTCCTTATTCTCTGGTATAGAATATATAGAGGTTGAGCTTATAATATATCCCCTTGGTGCCCTCTTGGGATTGCTTATCCAAAGAGGGGGAAGAAGTGCTATTTGTAAAGACTAGAATTTGATATCTTAGATATTATCTGACGAAGATATTTATTTCTTCCTGAAAGAAATAATATACACATCAATGTCATTGGAGTAGATTTCATTTCGAAATGAACAAAGAAAAAGAACTCGCAATTAATGCGGGAAGTGTCCCTCTATTACTCATAGCGCGACTGAATGAGAGTGACCGAGCGAAAAAAGGCTAACGAGTCGATTCAGCCAATCGCCGATAAAGCCGGCTCTGGCTGATCTTTGTGTTGGCTAGACAAATTAACCATGAATAGGAGTTTTTATGTTTAAAATAATGCAAAATGGCGTGAATCGTTTAGATATTGAGCTGAGTGGAAAGTTAGACGCTGAGGAAATGAAAATTGTGTTAGATGAACTTGTCAGTAAGTCAAAGAATATTGAAAATGGCAAGATGCTGTATAAAATTATTGATTTTCATCTTCCGTCACTAGGTGCAGTTGGAATTGAATTTTCTCGCCTCCCTTCGATTTTTGGACTTATGAAAAAATTCGATCGCTTTGCGGTATTGACTGACAAGACTTGGTTAAAGAAAGTAAGTGAACTTGAGGGGGCCTTATACCCAGGTCTAGAAATTAAGGCTTTTAATATAGACCAAAAAGCAGAAGCAGAGGCCTGGTTGTCGAGTTAGGTTGACATTGGTCGCTAAACATAGCTAACAAGACCCTTGCACTCGGTCGGGGATTCCGCTGCGCTCCATTCCCGCCGGTGAAGGGCGCGTTGCACCTTTCAAATAGTAATTTACAGGGTCAAAACTTTTCAAGGTTGTTTGTTAGTAGGTGTAGTCGATATTTCAGTTATTATTATTTAGATTGGAGGATATAAAGCATTCTTTTGCTTATGATAAAGAGCAATATGCGAGTAGCCTAAGAAGTAATATCCTTCCATTCTTTATCAAACTCTTTCATTACCCCTACTATCCTTGATTTTAATTTATCGAATTCATCTACATCTCTAATGTATTGGCTAACGTTTTTCACTTCTTTTCGATAGCGGATAATTTCTAACTGAAATAAGCCATCATTATCTTTTTTATCTTTGGCAGAATAAGCTTCCCATAGACGAGGCAATTTTTCCGAACCTTCGAAGCATTTAAATTTATATTTATTCTTATTAATCTCATAGAATTTGGGATGTTCAATAAAATCTTTCAGTCTATTAATTCCATGTTTAAGAAGGAGTTCTCTTGGAGCCGTATATTCTAGCCTGACCCGATTTAAGTCTTTTTTCTCCCAATGCCCTCCCTGCTTTTTATCGTCATTTCCTCTCTCATATACTTTGGTATCGGATATCCGATATACCGAATTCATTCTGTTGTCGCCGCCCCAATCCGCAAAGTTCGCACCAGATATTTGTGCATTTCGCTTGAAAGGCCGATAAAGATATCTCGTTTCTTCGGAGAAGAGGTTCTGAACAGCCCTATGGGAATGACAATACTGATCAATCGTATATTCAACGGACGAGACCTTTAAGCCTGTCAGCAATCCATTGAGAGAAATAAGCAATTCTTTATAGAGCCGACTATCAACAGTTTTGCGGGGAATGATTTCAATTCTTAATGGTGGTCGGTGATTTATTGAATCCGTGAAGATGTCAATCAAGAAATTTGGTTGCTGTTTGATATATTTTTTTTTGTAATTGGGCATGTCGGATGGTACAAAACTTTTATCGAGGTAACAGCCTTTAAAGAATGTCGACATGTATAAAAAATTATGCTCGTATGTTTTTCTATCCATAGTCAAAACCATCTTGTGGATGATTGCCTTAAGCTTCAACGGTTTGTACTCATCAGAGGGATCTCTACCTATCCTTTGAATTCCATCTAATGCATTATTTATACTACTTTGTGCGGTGAGTCTCCCGAGATCAGAGGATGCTTTTTTTCCGAACTTCGAGGAAGCTTCAGGCATTTCCTTCTTTTTTATTACACCACGTTGAAGGGAGTGAGCTCTATTCTTTTGTACTCTTTCAAAAAAATCTTTCCATTCTTCTCCCATCTTTTCATCTCCTGAGCAGACTAATTTAGGGAATTGGCAGGATACTTTTCTTTATCAGCCTGAGATTTTTCTTATTAATACGGATGTTGGGATTATTTATCTTGGATATTGACTAATGACAAGGCATTTTTCTTGGCATTAAAGATTCTCTCCAAGGTGAGGGTTGCTTTTCTTTTATGGTCGGGAATTAAATGGGCGTATCTCAACGTCATGTCCAAAGTCTTATGCCCTAGAAGCTCCTTGATAGTGAGTAATGTCTCTCCTTGCATAGCAAGCCATGAAGCAAACGTATGTCGGAGACTATGGAAGGTAATTTTGTATCTCCGATCTGTGATGCCCTTGTTGAAGCCCATTTTTTCAACTACCCGAGGATATGTATCAGATATTTCCTGAATCTTGGTGCCCTTCCAAGTTTTGAAGACATAATCAGTGGGATGACCACTAACCCGATTCATTAAGATATCTCTCACAGCCTCTGTCATAAAGGATTTGCGGCTTTCCCCATTCTTGGAGTCTGATATATTGATGAGACCATTTATGAAGTCTATATCATAATTCCTCATATTGAAGATTTCTCCTGCCCTCATCCCTGTATGGAGACTTATCAGGGCTATGTCATGAACTTGGATGGAAACCTTCGCCAATTCTTGAAGCAATCTGTCCGCCTCCTCATAGGATAGGAAGCGCATTCGTCGGCATTGAGAATTGGGTATCTTTACCCCTTTGATCGGATTCTCCCCTTCGAATGATCCCCATAGCTTCGCTTTATTGACCATCTGCCGAAAAAGCTTCAAACAATGCTCCGTGGTGCCTAAAGAAAGTCCCCCCTTTTTCAATTCCTCCTTCATGCATTCCAAATGGAAAGGAGTTATTTCATCCAATCGCAAATGATCGAAGCGCGGGGCAAGATGATTTTTGTATCGGCTTAGGTCGTCCTTGCCCTGTCGGCTTTTATTCTCCCTACTCCAAGAAAGATATCTTTCTGCAATATCCTTAAAATAAGGAGCTTCCTTTTTGCATGCAGGAAGGTCTCTTGAGCCATGGCGAATAGCCCTCATGCGATCTGCCCTTATGTCCTGTGCCATCTTAAGGGAACAACCTTCTGATTCCCATCCGATCTTTTCCCATATGAGCCTATTGCCAATCTGATAAGAAATATCAAAGCAGGTATCAGACTTCCCATTAAACATCCTTCTTGAGGATTGCCTGATATAGACGCCTATGGCCTCTGTGCAAGTTCGATATTTTTTTTCAGCATTCTCTATCATGATCATCTCCCCCCTATGATTTTTTAGCTTACCTGTAGCTAACGTTTAGCTAACGAGAAAGCGCATTTCTGCATTGTCCTCGCTGCCCTAAATTTCCTGACCGGACGAGTGCTATAAGGTACACTGAATGTGTTTGCAAGGATTATTTATAAGTAATTGCGAGTATTTAGAGGTCTTACTACGAATCCAAAGGCCCCAGGTTCGACTCCTGGTGGGCGCGCCAATGACATAAATAAGTTAGCGTGGTTTGTTAAGTCCCTCATTAATGTGGATAAGTAGGGAGGGGTTATGGATTGGAAAGAATTATTTAAGAATTTTAGTTTGTTTAAATTTATAGCTGATATAAAATATACTTTTAGAGATCAACAAATTGGCTTGTTTAATAAAATAGAGAATTACAACATCACTATTCCTCAAGAAATGTTAGAGAAATTACTTGATACAAAAATAACAGAAGCATTAGAAAAATCTGCAAAAGAAAATGCCTTTAAAAAACTAGAGCCTTTATCCTCCGAATTAAATTTATTACCAGAGGCATCAATCGTTCCTATGGTTGCGTCAACATTGGCCACAGCTACCCTTGCCATTGTAGCCCCGAGCCCAGAAATTTCATTCGTAAGCGATAAGCATACCATCAAGATAGTGGATAATGATTAATTCGGGCTAAAGTCTGGCTAAAGACAATTATCCCAAGTGGTCTTTTGTAATGTTGTAATCTGAGCATATAAACACATATCTGGATTGTTTTGCTCATTCTTTGATGCACAAGGAACACACTAATGAAAGAGTATGATGATAATTTGATCCGTTCCGGATTTGACGAGCTCCTTAAGGCGCTTGACTTAGATTTTGGTTTGACAGACAAGTGGGTTGATTACATTCGTCGGGGACCATTATTTATAATTCCCAGCCTCGAATCATATTTGGAGATCTTTGAATCCGTAGCGTCTAAAAAACAAGAGCAACTCGGGAAAATCCAAGAGAATATCAACTATGACCTAATTCAACAACTTTTTGCTAAGCTCTATTATGATCGTTTGGCATCTCTGCAAATGGGGCCGGATTTTGAATTAGAACTCAGGGAACCGGAAAGAATAATTACTGAAGATACATATCCTTCTCTTTGGTTGGCATTTGTAATTATCCCGGGAGATAGAGGTCACGGGCTAGAAAGAGAGGACCACGGACCTGGTTACCATATTCATTATATAACTTTTCAAAGCAAAAAAAGAAAGCGGACTGATGTTGTTTTCACATTTCATCCGTCAGAACCACCACCTGTTGTTGACAAATTATATTGGTTTAAACACGGTGTGGGAAGATACGCTGTTCAGGCAAATCCAGCCTCTTTCAGATTAGGACGAAAGCGATCTATCCACAGTTGTGCAAAACTATTCCTGAAGGTGATTCCAAAGCCGCGTTTTCAAATGCCACCCGCGCATTCCAGTATTTTATATCCATAGTTGACCTGTTTTGCTAAGCTATAGCTAACCTATAGCTAACCTATAGCTAACATATTCCCTTCCCAGTATCATACTTTAATCGGATATAAATTCCTTTATGAAAGCCTTTTTTAAAAAAATAAATAAGGCATAAAGCTGATGTATATCAGCAATGCATGAAGATAGTTTATATCCATAAATCATTGTCTCTCCCTTGCCGATCAAAGGAACTCCTCCCCTTAATGGATTATTAGTTCATAGGTATTATATTTAGATATTCTTTTTTCTTGGCTATGAATATAGGGCTGTTTTCCCTCTGTTTAATTGTATTTTGCTTCTTTTATCAGCAAATATGGGTATTATTTCTATTTCCTTCATCTTTATTTTTTTTCTTATGATACTGTTTTATCAGAATCAATGGATTTAGAATTTGGTGGCTGAATCTGGAGTTGGCAGGCGGGATTAAAATATGTGTTGAGCAGATTATTGGCTAGACCTACAAAGGTTCATCCTAGGATAACTTGGAAAGTTAACGAAGTGGAAGCTGGACCAATGGGAAAAATTCCACTTTGGATGGGTTCTTAGACAGGATAACTACCGCAATCGAATTCTTCAATCAAGCATGCAATATATTTTCTTGACAATATATATTTGGTAGTTTACTCGCTATCGAAACAATTGTGATGATAGTCATTACATTTGAGGCGTACTATGAAACTTTCCACGAGGACCCGATATGGAGTCAGATTGATGGTAGCGCTGGCCCTTAATTATGGCAAAGGTCCAGTTTTGCTCAAAGATATTGCCAAAGGGCAGAACATTTCTGAGAAGTACTTGAGTTTGATCGTCATACCACTACGTGGAATCGGCTTGGTGAACTCCATCCGTGGGACTTATGGAGGATACAGCCTTGCCAAAGATCCTTCACAAATCACCATGAAGAAAATCGTGGATGTTTTGGAAGGAGATTGCTCTCTTGTTGACTGTGTCAAGAATCCTTCCATATGTCCAAGGGTTCCCATTTGCGTGAGCCATGACATCTGGGTGATTATCAGCGGGAGAATTTCAGAGACCTTAAATTCGATTACTCTGGATATGTTGGTCAAAATGAATCAGGAAAAAGTAGGAAAGGCGATGACGCATAATGCTTCAAAAAGCATTAAAAGAAAAATCTTTTCTGGAAAGAAATAGGCGGTTGATTTTGAACCTTCAATAATAAGGACCGTACAATAATGAGGAAAACATACCTGGATAATGCTTGATCATTAGGTAAAGGTGGTAGAACCCGGAAATGGTGTTAACGGAAAAATAAAAAATGAACTGTTGGGAATTCAAGAAATGCGGGCGTGAAGCTGGTGGCATGAACGCTAAAAAACTTGGGGTCTGTCCGGCCTATCCCCATCATGGGAAAAGTTGTGCAAAAGTGGCTGGTACGCTATGCTCAGGAAAAGTCGATGGTACGTTTGCCATGAAGTTACTTGATTGTATGAAGTGTGACTTTTTTCAGAGCCGGCACTACGACCGCGCCTACAAAAGGTAACATAACATGATGGTTGACCGGCACTTGTGATCTTCGTGATTCTCGTTTGGATGAACTACCTTGACCACTCGGCCTGTTCATTAACATCATTCCTGGATAATCCTAGTTCTTCTAAGAAAGAGTCATAAATTTTAGGTTCCTCGGTCTGCTCTAAGGACATCATATCCAATGCCTCTGCACGGGTCATCATACCTTCCCGAATCATCACGCTGTTTTTGATTGTCTCCTGGGTTAACCCGTATCTTTTAAATTTGAAAAATTCTTTTATTGGGAAAACTGTGCAATCAAAGTGGCTGTCATGTGTATTT
>Ga0209777_10000398_pt1 | contig 73595 bp, 54 predicted proteins | sample FrelakmetHBP12HB_FD_187147 | JGI IMG/M metagenome (GOLD analysis project Ga0209777, IMG submission 187147) | Freshwater lake sediment microbial communities from the University of Notre Dame, USA, for methane emissions studies -HBP12 HB (SPAdes)... | ecosystem: Environmental > Aquatic >...
CGCCTCCCGACTCGCCAGTCCCATTGCTGGAACCCACGCTCGTTCGGCTACATGCTGAACAGGCAATTTACATGGTGAACTCCTTTCAGTTCACAAGATCAGCCAGGCTTATCCTGGTAACCGACCGTAAGGGAGCCGGCCAGGCCTCGGGTATAACGAATTCTTCGGACTCAGCACTACCGTCCCTGCGCCTCAAACACCGCCATCCGGTCACCCTGCTCATTGACTACATACTGGATCGCGGCTGAGACGTCCTCCGGTTTCCACAACCATCGCGTGCTGCCGTGATGTGCCCACCGTCTACGTCCCGGCTCGTCCAGCCCTTTTTCCGTCAGGCGTCGGCTTGCGTATGACTTGAAATCGTTCATCACTCGCTCCGGCCGAACCTCGGATTCAACCACAGCGTCCACGTGATTGCTACGTACGTGAGCCGCCAGAAGAGCCCACCCCCGATGCGAACAGACTTCCTGAATGGTCTCCAACACCGCTGCACGGCGCACGGCATCCAGCGTGTATGCGGGCTGGTCCATGCGCCTCCGCTCGGCGCCGGCTCGCCGCGGATCCTCTGGCAGCGTGCGGCTACCCGGTACCCTCTGTTTTCGATCGACAGACCCCGATTCATCGCCGTGGATACGGGATCCGTAACAGGCGAATGTGATGAGGTAAGTCACGCTACTCCGACGGTTGGTGGGCTTCCGTTATACCCGAGGCCTGGCCGACTCCCTCACGCTCGCGGCTCGGTAACGGAGGCGGTCGCGGCTCGACCAGCTTACGTTATGTCTCCACGATGCGCCGGACAATTTCGCCGAGGGTGGCACTGTTCGCCCGCAACGGGTTGTCGTCAATAGGAAAGCTCATCGGTTGCGATCCCGAACGCAGTCATCATAACAAGTCGCCACGCCGAACAAGCGCGCGCCCGGTGCTACGATATTGCTTTATCCCCCATGGCGGAAACCCCGTTCATCCATCTGCACCTGCACTCTGATTACTCGCTGCTCGACGGCGCTTGCAGCATCGACAAGCTCGTCCAGACCGTTGAGGAGCAGGGGATCCCCGCCGTGGCGCTCACCGACCACGGCAACCTCTTCGGGGCGGTGGAGTTTCACAGCAAGGCGGAGGCGCGGGGCGTTCAGCCTATCATCGGCTGCGAGGTTTACGTCTCCCAGCAAGGGCACAAAACCCGGTCCGAATCAGACCGCTATAACCACCTCATCCTGCTCTGCGAAAACCAGCAGGGCTATCGCAACCTCATCGACCTAGTCTCCACCGCCTTCCTTGAAGGTTTCTACTACAAGCCGCGCATCGATAAAGATCTGCTCGCGCAACACTCCAAGGGCCTCATCGCCCTCTCCGCCTGTCTGAAAGGGGACATTCAGGAAACCCTGCTTGCCGACCGCTACGAAGAGGCGAAGCGCCTCGCCTTCACCTACCAGGACATCTTCGGAGCCGGCAACTTCTTCATCGAATTACAGGACCACGGAATGGAGGCCGACAAGCGTGTCGTCCCGCGCGCTGTGCGGCTCGCGCGCGATACCGGCATCCCGCTCGTGGCCACCAACGACGCCCACTACCTGCGCCGCGATGACGCGCTCTCCCACGAGATCATGCTGTGCATTCAAACCGGAAAGACGCTGAGCGATTCGTCCCGGATGAAGTGGCCCACCCCGGACTTCTACCTCAAGTCCCGCGCCGAAATGGCGCAGATGTTCGGCGAGGTCGAGGAAGCGCTCGACCGCACCTGGCAAATCGCACAGCGCTGCCGCGTGAAGCTCGAGAAGGTCCAGGAACCGTTCCCTCGCTTCGAGGTCCCCGAAGGCCACACCACCGACACCTACTTCGAGTACGTCGCGCGTCAGGGCTTCGAGCGCCGCCGCGACCGGCTCGAGGTTCTCGCCGCCGCCGGGCGGCTCAAGCACGCGTTGCCGGAGTACTCCGAACGGCTCGACCGCGAGATCCGGATGATCCAGCAGATGAAGTTCTCCGGCTACTTCCTCATCGTCTGGGACTTCATCCGCTTCTCGAAATCGTGCGGCATCCCCGTGGGGCCCGGCCGCGGCTCCGCCGCCGGCAGCCTCGTCAGCTATGGGATGGGAATCACCGACATCGATCCTCTCGAGTACGGCCTGCTGTTTGAGCGCTTCCTTAATCCTGAGCGCATCAGCCTGCCCGATATCGATATCGATTTCTGCACGCGGCGCAGGGGCGAGGTCATCCAGTACGTCACGCAGAAGTACGGCCGCGAGCAGGTGGCGCAGATCATCACCGTGGGCACGCTCGGCGCGCGCGCCGCCATCAAGGACGTCGGTCGCGTCCTCGAGATGAGCTTCGCCGAGGTGGACCGGCTCACCAAGCTGGTTCCCAACGTCCTGAACATCTCGCTCGAAGAGGCCATCAAGCTGGAGCCCGGCTTCCAGACCGCCGTCGAGAAGGACGACCGCGTCAAGCAGGTGCTCGACGTAGCGCGAAAGCTCGAGGGCATGGCTCGCAACGCCGGAGTCCACGCCGCCGGCGTAGTCATCTCCCCCCAGCCGCTCAAGGAGCTCGTCCCGCTCTACCGCACCGCCAAAGAAGAAATCGTCACGCAGTACGACATGTCCGGCCTCGAGAAGCTCGGCCTTCTCAAGATGGATTTCCTCGGCCTGACAACGCTCACGCTCATCCACGACGCCGTCGGCCTGATCGAAAAGCACCGCGGCGTCACGCTGGTGATCGAAGACCTGCCGCTCAGCGACGCCGCCACGTTCGACATCTTCTGCAAAGGGTTCACCAGCGGAATATTCCAGTTCGAATCCCCGGGCATGCGCGACATCCTGCGCCGCTATCAGCCGGGCCGCATCGAGGACCTGATCGCCCTCAACGCGCTCTACCGCCCCGGCCCCATCCAGGGCGGCATGGTGGACGATTTCATCGACCGCAAGCACGGGCGTAAGCAGGCCGTTTACGATTTCCCGGAGCTCAAGGCCATCCTCGAGGAAACCTTCGGAGTAATCGTCTACCAGGAGCAGGTGATGCAGATCGCCAACATCCTGGCCGGTTATTCGCTCGGGGAAGCCGACCTCCTCCGCCGCGCCATGGGCAAGAAGAAGGCCGAGGAGATGGCCAAGCAGCGCGAGCGGTTCATCCAGGGCGCGCTCGAGCGCGGCCACAATCGCCGCAAGGTCGAGAAGCTGTTCGACCTCATGGAGCAGTTCGCCGGATACGGCTTCAACAAGTCGCACTCGGCCGCGTACGCCTACCTGGCCTACGTGACCGCGTACTTGAAGGCGCACTACCCGCTCGATTTCATGGCGGCGCTGCTCACTTCGGAAACCGGCAACACATCGAAGGTGGTGAAGTACATCAACGAGTGCCGCGACAGGGGCATCCGCGTCCTTCCGCCTGACGTGAACAAGAGCGATTGGAGTTTCACGCCCGACGGCGGCGCGATCCGCTTCGGACTCGGCGCCATCAAGTCGCTCGGCCAAAACGCCGTTGCCTCCGTCATTTCCGCGCGTGCCGAAGGCGGCGCGTTCAAATCCGTCTACGATTTCTGCGAGCGCGTAGACCTCGGGACTCTGAACCGGCGTATGCTCGAAAGCCTCATCAAAGCCGGGGCGCTCGACTCGCTTGCGCCCGTGCGCGCCCGCTTGTTCGCCGCCGTCGAGGGCGCGATGGAGCTCGGCGCGAAAACCTGGCGCGATCGCCAGAGCGGGCAGGCGGGCCTGTTCGCTTCCCTCGCCCTCGACGAGCCCGCGCCCGAAAAGCCGCTTCCGGAGCTGCCCGAGTGGAGCAGCCAGCAGCGCCTTACCGGTGAGAAAGAGGTGCTGGGCTTCTGGGTCACCGGACACCCGCTCGAGCAATTTCGCGCCAAAATCGCCGACCTCGCTTCCCACGCCACCGACGAGCTCGAGAACCTGGAGCGCGGCGCCGAAGTGTCTCTCTGCGGCATCCTCACGGGCATCCAGCGGCGCAGGACGAAGGACGGCAAGATCTGGTCCTCGATGCAGCTCGAAGATCTTGCGGGCACCATCGACGCCGTCCTCTTCACCAACAGCTACGAGCGGCTGATGGAGTATTTGGTGGAGGACAAGGCCGTCCTGCTTAAAGGACTCGCGTTGCCCGAAGAAGGGGCGCCGCCCAAGATCTCGATCCAGGACCTCATCCCGCTCGAAGTCGCGGGCGTGAGCTACCCGGGACTGATCTCGATCCGCGTGCCCCTCGGCAGGTCGGCGGAACTGCCTGACGCTTTGAACGCACTCATCCACCGTAAGCCGGGTGAAACGTCCGTCCGCCTCCGCCTCGAAAAACCCCGTGATTTTTCACTGCTGCTCGACATCCCCGAGCACGTCAAGCCGGACCGCGAGTTCCAGGCTGAAGTCGCCCGCCTCTGCGGCGCCGACGCCTACGAGGTGCTCTCAAAATAGGGCCGGCGTCCCGGGACGGCAACGGCCCGGACAAGCGGCGGGCCATCGTGCATAATTGATAGACACATGGCCGAGAAGGAACCCGAGCAGCCGGCGCCCGCCGGGCAGCCCCAGACTGAGGAGCCGGCCGAGCCCAATCTCGCATGGCAGCGCGTCCTGCTTGCGCGGCATGCCAAAAGACCGCACTCGCTCGACTATATCCAGCGCCTGATCAGCAATTTCCAGGAAATCCACGGCGATCGCCGGTACGGCGAGGACCCGGCCATCGTCTGCGGCATGGGCTTCTTCGAGGACCGGCCCCTTATGGTCATCGGCCAGCAAAAGGGCCGCGATACCAAGCAGAAGCTGTACCGCAATTTCGGTATGCCGAAGCCGGAAGGTTACCGGAAAGCCATGCGCGTGATGGAGTTGGCGGCCAAGTTCCGCCGGCCTATTCTGACTCTCCTCGACACGCCCGGCGCCTACCCCGGCATCGACGCCGAGGAGCGCGGGCAGGCCGAGGCGATCGCCACCAACCTCCGCGAGATGTCGCGGCTGGCCACCCCGATCGTCGTCATCTGCATCGGCGAGGGCGGCAGCGGCGGCGCCCTCGCTTTGGGCGTCGGCAACCGCGTGATGATGCTCGAAAACGCCGTGTATAGCGTCATTTCGCCTGAGAGCTGCGCCGCCATCATCTGGAGGGACTCCTCCAAGGCCGCTCTCGCCGCCCGCGCTCTCCGCCTGACCGCGCAGGATCTGCTCGGCTACGGACTGGTGGACTCCGTGATCCCGGAACCGGGCGACGGCGCGCATTCCGATCCCGATCAGGCTGCCGAGTTTGTGCGGCATGCGCTCAGGCAGGCCCTGGACGATCTCTCCGGGCTCTCCGCCACCGAACTCATCGAGCAGCGCTACGCCAAGTTCAGGGGCATGGGGAACTACTTCACGGAGTCGTAGCTCGGCGCTGTAATCCGGAGCCGGATACAGGCGTCCTATTGGAGGAGCCTTGCGTATGGCTGCCGATGGCAGCAAGCCGCTCGGCTCTTGCTCTTGCAGTTTTTGCCCCTCCGGGCGATACAATCGAATTTTGTGAACAAATTGCGCGCACTGGTCGTCTGAAGCAAGAGGGAGTTCTGCGTGAAGCGTAAATGGAAGATCTGGCTCATCATCATCGGCGTTCTGGTTGTCGCGGGCGCGGTAATGGCCGGCGTCAATTACTCGAAGCGTGGAATCGTTGAAGTCCAGACCGGAAAAGTCGTCCGGCAGGATCTGACCTCGATGGTCACCGCTTCGGGTGAGATTAAGCCTAAGAACTACATCAACATAGGAACGAATGCGGCGATGCCGTCGCGCATCACCGAGATCCTCGTAAAAGAGGGTCAACGGGTCCGAAAAGGGCAAATGCTCGCCAAGCTGGAATCTGTGCAGCCCGAGGCCGACGTGGCGGCGCAGAAGGCATCGCTCTCCTCCTCCGAGGCCGATTCCGGCGCCGCGGAAGCTGCGCTGCGAGCCGCTGACGAGAACCTGACCAGCGCCCAGGCGACCATCGACCGGGCCAAGTCCGATCAGGAGCAGGCGAAGCTCGATTTCGCGAGGGGCGAAGAACTCTTCAAGAACAAGCTCATCGCCAGGCAGCAGTACGACACGCTGCGGACCGGGTACGAATCTCGCGCCGCGGCGGTGCGCGAGGCCGAGGCCCGGTATGCGCAAACCAAGGCGCAGCGGGAGCAGACCGCCGCCCAGCTCTCCGCCACCCAACGGCGCGTGACGCTCGCGACGGCTTACCTGCACCGCGCTAACGACGTGTTGGCAAAGACCTTCTCGGTGGCGCCCCTGGACGGCGTCGTCACGAACCTTCCCGTGCGCGTGGGCGAGACCGTCGTTCCCGGCATCCAGAATTCGGCTTCGAGTCTCATCATGACCATCGCCGACATGTCGCTGATCACGGCGGAGGTCAAGGTGGATGAAACGGATATCGTGAACGTCGCGCTCGATCAGGTCGCCGACGTCACCATTGACGCGATCCCGAACAAAACCTTCAAGGGGCACGTGATCGAGATCGGCAACACTGCCATCCTTCGCTCCACGGGCCTCGCCGCATCGCAGAGCAACATTTCGAGCCAGGAAGCCAAGGACTTCAAGGTTGTGATCGGGCTGGACAATCCGCCGGACGAGATTCGTCCCGGCCTCTCCTGCACGGGCAAGATCACCACGGCGTCTCGCAAGAACGCGCTCTCTATCCCGATCCAGGCACTCACGGTTCGCCAGAAGGGTGAGCTCGAGGAGCAGCCGAAAGACGGCAAGAAGGTCGTGCAGGCAGCCGCCAAGCCGGATCCGGCCGCCGAGAAAGCCAAAAAGGAAGAGATCCAGGGCGCGTTCATCATCAGGAACGGCAAGGCTCAGTTCCAGAAGGTGGATACCGGAATCACCGGCGCAACGGACATAGAAGTCGTAGCCGGCCTGAAGGAAAACGACGAGGTCGTAACGGGCAGCTACAAGGTGATCCGCACGATCCGGAACGATACGAAAGTCAAAGTAAACAACGAGGTTAAACCCACCGCAAAGGCGGATTAGCGCGGCGGCCGGGAGAACATCATGGCAGACGTTCTGGTACAGAAAGCCGACCTCGGCGAAGAGCTGAAGCGGCAGGGCATCGTCATTCGCACGTACGATCTCTGGAAGACGTACCTGATGGGCGACCAGGAGATCCACGCGGTCTCGGGCGTGGACGTCGAGATCCACAAAGGCGAGTACGTGGCGATCATGGGGCCGTCGGGCTCAGGTAAGTCCACGCTCATGAATCTCATCGGGTGCCTCGACACGCCGACCAGGGGCCAGTACTACATCAACGGCAGCCTGGTCAGCGACATGAACGACGACGAACTGGCGCGTATCCGCAACAAAGAGATCGGCTTCGTGTTCCAGACGTTCAACCTGCTGCCGCGGGCAACTGCGCTGCACAACGTGGAGCTGCCGCTCATCTACGCAGGCATGCCGGCAGACAAGAGGATCGAGCGGGCCAAGCAGTCGCTGCGCCAGGTAGACCTGGAACCTCGTATGTATCACAAGCCAAACGAGCTATCGGGCGGCCAGCGGCAGCGCGTGGCCGTGGCCCGCGCGCTGGTGAACGACCCCTCCATTCTGCTGGCGGACGAGCCGACCGGGAACCTGGACTCCGCGACCGGCAACGAGATCATGGCGCTGTTCGAGCGGCTGCACCAGGCAGGGAACACGATCGTTCTGGTCACGCACGAACACGATATCGCCGTGCACGCCCGGCGCGTGATCCACATCCGCGACGGCAAGGTCGAGAAGGACGAGAAGATCCGGTAGCCGGGGCGCCGGAAGCGTTCCGTTTGCATCCCCCACGCGGGCGGTGCTCGAGGCCTTCAACACGCGAAAACAGCATGCAAAATGTGCCTAATAAGCCCGATTTGCATGTCATTTTGCGTCATTTAAGCGCACTTTGCGCGCTGTTTTGACGCTCTATGCGTGCCGGGCGACCCAGAGCAGCAGGCCGAAGATAACGAACGGAATCGCGGCGAGCATGGCGTAAAAGAGCACCTTCCGCAACCAGGGCTGGCGCCGCCGCTTCCAATCGCGCAACTCCGGACGGTCCGGGACTCCGGTCTGATCCTGGTGCTCGAGGTCCCACGCGAACTCGCGGGCGCTCGCGTAGCGGTTCTTCGGATCGCGCTCGAGAGCGCGGTAGATGATCTCCTGCAGCTCGGGCGAGATGGAGGGATCCACTTCACGCGGCGGGATGGGGTTGTTCAGCAGGCGGTCGTTCATGATGGCGAACGGATTCGCGCCCACGAACGGCGTCTTGCCGGTCAGCATCTCGTAAAACATCACGCCGAGCGCGTAGATGTCGCTGCGCGCGTCGCCGCGTTTGCCCTTCACCTGTTCGGGCGAAATGTAGTCGGGCGAACCCATCACCTGCGACAGCTTCGCGAACGTCAGGCGGCGCGAACCGACATTGGAAGCGATGCCGAAGTCGATCACCTTGATGCGGTCCTCGCTATCGATCATGACGTTCTCCGGCTTGAGGTCGCGATGGATGACGCCGTGGCTGTGGATGTACTCGAGCGCTTCGGAAATGCGGACCGCGATGCGAACGGCGCGTTCCGGCGTCAGCTTGCGGCACTCTGAAAGCACAGCGCGGAGCAGGCGCCCCTCGACCCACTCCATGACCATGTAAAGCCGGCTGCGGTCAGCGTCTTTGAACACCTTCATCACGCCGGGGTGATCGAGCTTCTGCCCGATGTCCTGCTCGCGCTGGAAGCGGTCGAAGAGGACGGGGTCGGCCTCCATCTCAGGATGCGGCACCTTGATGGCGACCGGCTTGCCGTCGCGGAGGTCAGTGGCGCGGAAGATCGACGCCATGCCGCTGCGCGCGGCTACGCCCTCGATGCGGTAGTGATCGAGCTGATCGCCGGTGTGGAGCGAACTCATGGCCGGGGCAGGGGCGCTCAGGAGAGCCTGTACGGTCGCCCGCGATACATGCCGACGCGTTCGACGCTGCGGGCGCGAACCACCTGCACGCTGATATTATCCCCGCCATCCCGTTCATTCGCAAGATCTACAAGGTTCTGTGCCCCGGCCTGGAGATCGCTTGCGACGCCGAATGCACGCGCCATGTCGGAGCCGGACACCGCGTTATGGAGACCGTCGGAGCAGAGGACGAGGAGATCGCCGCCCAGCAGCAAGTGCTCGCTGGTATCCGGGTTCACCATCAGTTCACTCCCGACGGAGCGGCTGAGGATGTGGCGCGTATCGAGTCCTCTCGCCTCACCGGCAGAGATCACGCCGAGGCTCACCTGTTCGTTCGCCAGCGTGTGGTCGCGGGTGAGGAGGGAAGCCTGGCCATGGCGGATGAGGTAGCAGCGGGAATCCCCGACATGAGCCACTGCCGCGCGGTCGAAGCGAAGCGCGCAGATGGCGAGCGTGGTAGCCATTCGCGAGCCGCCCGGCGAGGCTGAAAGGCCCGCCTCGAAGATCCGGCCGTTGGCGCGCCTCACCAAACGCGGCAGCAGGTCCGAAAGTGACTCTCCGCCCGGAGCGGCACGGAACCCCTCCACGACGCTTTCGACGGCCATTCGCGATGCGACTTCGCCGAGGTCGTGGCCGCCCACGCCGTCCGCGAGTGCGAACAGCCAGCCATGGCTGCGGACCTGTTCCCGGCTCTGCGGGATGACACAGCCGATGTAGTCCTCGTTGTGGTCGCGGGTCCGGCCACGGTCAGTGATCTGTGCGTACTCCAGATCCAACATAGAAGTCTGCCGCGAGCCACCCTCCAAGGCTGTCGTCGCCGATTGCGCCGCAGTTCCGCGCTTTTGCCAAGTCATTCGATCTCAGTAGCGCCGGCCGCTGGTCCGCATCTCTCACGCGCTGTCTGTTACGACGCACGATACGCCCATGTCTACTTCGTTGCGCTCGGTCGCCGTCCTCGACGTACTGTTCCGCCCGGTCTTCCTCGACAAAAACAGATCGGGACGTCCCCCATGCCACTCGGGTCAGATGGTCATTGCGCGAGAGGCGACGAGGGTGGTGCGCCCCGACCGCTTTGTGGATCGCACAAAGTAGATTCCGCCGTATATGGCCCAGACTGCGGCGATCCCCAAGGCCAGCAGGGGCTCCATCCTGGTGCCGAATCCCATGAAGGGGCCGACGAGATAGAACGCCATGCAGGCAAGGTTGGCCACGAGACCGAAGACTGGAACGATCAAGTGGCGGACGAGCTTGAATCTCGGATGGCCGTGAAACGCGACCATGCAGATCACGCAGCTCAATCCGTAGAGCAGGAACGTGCCGAAATTCGAAGCCAGCGTGATGGCCAGCAGAGTGTTCGGAAGCGCCGCCATACCGTCATGAGTCGTATATCCGAAGCTGGACCAGAAGCCTTGCGGCAACGCCTTGATCGCCGCATCGGTGGGAGCGCCCGCATCACCGAAGGCAACCGAGACGGCGATGCAACCGACGATGGCGGAGATGATGGCCAGCGTCCAGATGGCACGGTGCGGGCTCAGGTTCTTCGAGTGGAGCATGCCGAAATGCTCCGGCACTTCCTGGTCCCTGCCCATCGCGTACGTCACGCGCGCGCCGGTGTTCATGCAAGACAGCGTGGTTCCGATGAGGGCGAGGAACACCGTGAACGCCTCCGCGAGCATAAAGATACGCCCGCGGCCCGCGCCGAGAAGCGCGTCGCCCACGACGATCATCATGTCGCCGATGGGCGCGGCGGACGCGGCGGCGCTCTGCATGGTGTAGCCGCTGTTGAGGAAGTAGTTTGCCGAGAAGTACTCGAAGAGATAGCAGAACACCCCCTGCACGAGCAGCGCGACGATGACCGCTATCGGCACATCACGTTTGGCGTTCTTGGCTTCACCTCCCATCGCGGTAACCGATTCGAATCCGACGAGGATCAGGATGGCGACGGTGGCCTGAATGAAGGCCCAACTGATGTTGTGCATCTTGATGACGGAGCCGGCATTCGGGTGAGTGAGGAAGTTGCCTTTCTCGTCGTGCTCCGGGTAGCTGACGCGGAACGGCACGGGCTTGCCGGCGGCATCGAGCTTCGGCTTCGGGCGGCCGTCGGCATCCCGGGTGATATTCTCGGTTGTCTGGCCGTTCGCCACCGCCTTTTCAGTCTGGAACTCGTAGGTGTACGCCGCGCCCGAAGTCGAATCGAACTGATAGGCGACGCTGCCCGGAGGATGGTTGAGCCGGAAGCCGAGCGCGAGCACCGAGAACAGAACCAGCGCTGCAATCTGGATGACGTTGATCGCGATGTTCACAGCGGTGGAGCCCGCTACGCCTCTATGCGCGATCCAGCCCACGAAAAACGAGAAGGCGATGGCCACGGCCATCATGAAGGCGGGACCCGGATTCGAAGGGCTCATGAAGCCCGGCCAGAGTGTGCCGACGAGATACCCGCAGAGGATGCCCATGACGCCGACCATGACGCCCGGGTAGATCCAGTAGTACAGGTGCGAGGCCCAACCGATGATGAACTTCGAAAGCCGTGCGTATCGCCACGCCTTTTCGTGATTGAGGAACGACTGTTCCGCGAAGTAATAGGAGCTGCCGGTGCCAGGATAGAGCTTGGCCATTTCGGCGTAGCAGACGGCCGTCGCCAGGCAGAGCAGAAGGGCGACGACAATTCCGACCCACATGTCCGGCGAGGTGACGCCGGTAGTCGCCTGGATGAAGAAGGTGAGCCAGAGAAAGGCCCCCGGCGCTATCAGCGCCATCGCGTTCATCGTCAGGCCGGTCAGGCCGAGTGTCGGTTTCATCTCGACAGGATTGCTGTCCGCCATACACGTCCTCCGTATGCAGTCACTGGGGATTGATCGTCGGGGATGGCGAATCCAACGGCGTGGTGGGACGTCGCTGGTTTTACGATAGAACGAACACCGCCGATGACAAAGCGCGAATTTTGAATTGCACGGATAAGTGATTTCTATGAGGGCGCCTCAAGCAGTGGCGGCAAAGAGCGCTTACTGGGGTGCGCCAGCCACTGCTGCGACGCGCGAACCCGACTCCGGGACGACCATCGTTCCGAAATGCCTTCCACGTTGCAGAGACAGGCCCGGCGGCCGGCCACGAGGCCTGCCCCTGGACTTTCTACATTCTTGGTGAGGACTCTGCGCCTCGCGGTCCAGCGACAGGCCAGGAGGCCTCTCTCACATTGCGAAAGCGAGTCTATGGAAGAGTCTGTCGCTGTCGAGGTTTGGGCAGTGATAGAAAAAATCGATTGGACGGGGATCGAGGGCGGGTTCTACACTGGCCGTCAAGTAAGTGGGCTGCGGGTCCGCTCAGCGTGAGGTGTGCATGAAAGTTGCGGGTTTCCTGTTAATGCCGGCAGGATTCATCCTCGTGCTCGCGGCGATCGCGATGCTGCGGGCACCGGTGCCCGAGGCGGGATTCGCGCTGGCGGGCGTGGCGGTGGAGGTGCTCGGCCTGGTGCTTGCAGCCCGCTCGCATATGACAGTGCGGCGGAGGAGACCGTGACACATGCGGCGGAAGCCCAGTGGTCTGAAGGCGCGATCGCCGTCTGTCTTTTCCTGACGATGCTCGTGCCGCTGGCCTGTGCAGGCCTGGCGCTGATCAACACCGGTCTCGGCCGCTCGCGCAGCGCGGCGCATGCAATGCTGGCCGCTCTCTGCGCGCTTGGCGTGGCGTGGACGGCGTATCTCGCCTGCGGTTTCGCCGTGCAGGGCGTGCCCGGCGGCGCGGCGCATATCGTAAACGCCGCAGGCAAGCCGTGGGACTGGGCGGGCGCGGGACCTCTGTTTCTCTACGGTGTCGGCCCGGAGGACTCACACACACTGCTGGCCGCATTGTTTGGGATGTTCGCGGCAGGACTCGCCGCACAGATCCCTCTCGGCGCCGGAGGAGACCGGTGGCGCATGGGCGCGATCTGGCGGTCTACGGCGCTCGCGGCCGCTTTCACTTATCCGTTATTCGCGCATTGGACGTGGGGCGGCGGCTGGCTTGCCCAACTCGGCCGGAACTTCGGGATCGGGCGCGGGTTTCTTGACGCGGGCGGGGCCGCTCCGGTTCAGGTGGCGGGAGGGCTGACGGCGCTGTCTATCGCCTGGATTTTAGGGCCGCGCCGGGGGAAGTACAACCTGGACGGGATGCCGCTAGCGATTCCGGGGCACAATGCCGTCCTGATCCTGTTCGGATGCGTGCTCGCGCTGGTGGGATGGTTCGGTCTTAACGGCGCGGGCGCGATGCTGTTCGCGGGAGGCGGACCGGGGTTGACGGCGCTGATCGCGATGAACACTGCGCTGTCCGCCGGCGGGGCGGCGCTCGCAGCCGCGGCGGTCACGCGCGCGCGTTTCGGCAAACCGGATGCCTCGCTGGCCGCAAACGGATGGGTGGCCGGACTCGTGGCGAGCAGCGCGGGGTGCGCGGTGTTCCGCCCGCCGGTGGCGCTGATCGTCGGGGTTGTGGCTGGTGTGCTGGCGCCGTTTGCCGTCGAGTGGTTTGAGTTGCGGTTCGGCATCGACGACCCGGGCGGGGCGATCTCTGTACACGCCGTGGCCGGAATGTGGGGCATTCTGGCAGCCGGGCTGTTCGCGCCGATGGCTCGCCCGGCCCGGCCCGAAGACGCGCTACAGTGGCTGGCGCAGCTCGCCGGCATCGCCGCCCTGATCGGCTTCGTGCTGCCGCTTACGTACGGCTTGAACCGTCTTCTCGATCGCTTCTATACGCAACGGATTGCGCCTGACGGCGAGCGGCACGGCATGGACCTGCACGAACTGGGCGCAGGCGCATACCCGGACTTCCTGACCCACACGGACGAGTTCACGCTGCGGTAGAGCGGAAGAAGACAGGAAGAGAAGACAGAAGTCAGAAGTCGAGAAGACAGAAGAAGGGGAGGCCGCGCTGAGCTTCCCCGCAGCGTGCGCCGGGGGTTGCATGCGAACGCTGTGCTCGCGCCGAGAAAAAGGCGCGGCAGGCGATCCAAGCGGCCTGCCGCGTCGCATCGAGAATCGGTTTGTGAGGCCCACGAACCCGCGGCAAGCGTCGCACGGATCGGACGTGACGCGGCCAAACCCGACCTGGGGGGCGGGTTGCTGGAGTTTCTACATCTTCCAAGCCCGAAGGCGCGGCCAAACCCCACCTGAGTTGCACTCAGGGGAGCCGCCCCACGCCAACCGGCAAACCACGCATTATTCGCGCCGCACTACACTAGGATTAGAGCAGGGAGGAAGATGCGGCATGCAGGAAGGATATTTCGAACGATTGGTGGGCTGTTTCGAGATGGTCTTTCCGAACTTGAGCCATAGCGCCATCCCTGCCGCCAGCCACGCAGGCATTGCCGAATGGGACTCTGTTGCTCAAGTGACCCTACTCAGCCTCGTCGGGGAAGAATTCGGCATCGACATCGACTTTGAGGAGTTTGAAGGTGCGACGTCGTTTGCCGCCATCCTGCAGTCGGTGACCGCGAAGACCGCGAGCGCCTAGCTCCGATTCACGGCGAGTTCCTCCACCGACGCACGCCCGACTCAAGTGAGAAAGCCAGACGATCGCCCTCCGAGGAAAACCGCGTCATTATCTGCCAGGTTGAACTGAAGCGGTAAGGGCTCAGTCCGGTGATCCTTCCGGAAGAGAAAAACCGGAGCCCGGCCGCGAAGCCGCATCCCGGCTTGCGCTGCGCCGGAGGCGCCGGCATCCGTTGCGCAGCGGGCGACCAGTTCGGACGTCTTGGTATGCTTCAGCGCGGCTGCCTGAGCGAGGTGGAACGCGATGCGCCAGTTTTCCGGAGAAGGATCCGCCAGCCACACGCCCGCCAGACGGCATTGCTCCCAAACAACAGACAGGACGAACAATCCCGATTTTCGGCCCTCATCATTTACGATGTGGAAGAGTCGGCACGGAGCCAGCGGGCACTGCTGAAGATACCGGAAGAAAGACTCATCGCGCTCGCCGGCTGGAACAACAGGACCCTCTGCGCCGCCTGTACTTGCCTCGACAGCGGTCCATCCGCGCTCCACCGCTCTCGGCGGCGTCCGAGCCCACCAGATGTTCCGGACGAACCGCGCCGGCAGGCGCACATCTCTGCTCTGGTGGTGGAGCATTTGCCGCCACGGCCGGATCGGGCGTGCCCAGGTCAGCGCTTCCGCAACGATGGAAAAGCCGACTTTCGGCAGAACCGACTGCGTCATCTTTGTCCCACCAATGGCAATGATGAAGTCGTAGGTCTTGCTCAGGCGCTGCAGCAAGGATACGCCAGCGCCGGGCGCCTGCGGAGCTGACGCCCAGTCAATCATGTGAATTCCCCGCTCGGTTCTTCCGCCGGTGCCCACCGTGACCGGCCAGAGCCCGACGTGAGCAATGATCTCACCGTCTCTCTCCATCACGAATGAGCGCGGTTCAGAGCAGTCCGCGCGCGGATCCCAGTACTTCCACCGCAACAAAGACGGGTTTACAAATGGTGCATCGCGGCCGGCCGAGAATACGCCCGTCAGGAATACAATGAGCTGCTTCTCGTCATCACTCGTGGTAGGCCGAACGAGGGAACTCATTTCAGTCCTCAGACCCTATCGGCGGCCGCTTCCTAGGCTTCGCCACGTTGCAGGGTCTCCCCGATCACGGAAACGCGGTGCGGCAATTCGTGTTCGCCTCGCTCGAATTCCTTCCTGCACAGAATCCAACCCTCCGCGCCGTTGGCAGCGGCGTGAATAGAACGAAGGAAATCCTGCAGCGGTTGGTTCCGCTCCGTCGGCCGGAACGCGAGACAAACACGTTCCGCCCCGGTCGTTTCGAACAGTTGCGCCAATGTGTGGAACTCGATGCGTCGTGAGAACGCGCGGCAGCTCATCACCCAAGTTGAGATTTGAAGTGCACCGACCCCTTGCTTTCCAGCTACCACGGCGATCACGCCGAGCGGTCCGAACCTGTCTTCATAAGAAACGCTGACGGCAAAGGCCGCCGGGTCGGCGAGATGCTGGAGCCACTCCCCTTCCGAGAGGCGGACGCCATTGAGGTTGAATTGGTTCGTCTTGTTGATCAACTCGAGCATCCGACGGTTAGCCGCGTTCTTCCGGACGTCGAATGTCACCAAGCCCTGCAAGCCCCGGACAAATTCGCCTGCATCGGAGCTCTTGGCGGCCCCGCGAAACGACTCGCCGACCTGCAGACTCGCCTGGCGCAGAGTGTCTTCCTGAAGCACTGCGGGCTTGCCGAACAGATCCCGGAGCTGCTCGAACAGCGCCATCGCCTTGCCGGGATCTTTCTTCGAAAACCGCAGGCAAGTCATGGACGGAAATGCCGTCCGGACCTCGTCGAGCTCCATCGCGCTGTCATCTACGAACACTACGCTATCGGCGCCGACGTTCCACGCGCGCAGAATCTCCGCGACGTGGCGGGACTTGGCGCCCCAGTCAGCGCGTATCGGGTAGAACGCCGTGGCCGGGATATAGAGATCGTTGCGCCGCAGCGCCTCTTCAACCACCGTCAGCTCATTCTTCGACGCGATCGCCAGCAGAACACCCATCTCCGAGAAATGCTGTAATAAGTGCTGGTACAGCCCGTGCATCTGCGAGTGCTCCGCAAGGCTCCAGCTCACACCCGCAGCGCCGACCTCGCCCACAATACCCGACCAGAGCGTGTCGTCCACGTCGGTAATGAGACCTTTCATCGGGCTTGGCGGAAACAGTGTTTCCACAACCAGGGCCGCGAGGACGGAGGCGTGCCCGCGGCTGTAGGGGAACCCGGCCGTGAGTTCCATCATCGGGTCCAGGCGGGACGCCGCGGGGCTAAGCTTGTCCAGTCTCGCAGGATTCAGAACGGAGACCCTGGCAAGCTTCGCCGCATCCGCAAGGAATGTGACTGATTGCCGCTCGAGTTCGAGCTCGTTCGGGCTTACCTGCCAGCCGGCCGAGTGTCCCAGGAGTGGGATGGGCAGCGTCGGCGCAACCAGGGTCACAGGCATCCTGGAGACGAGCACCTCCAATCCTGCCAGCAGACGAGCGAACCGGCCGTGGCAGTTTGCCAGAATGTCCTGCTGCACAGAAAGGCCCCACCCACCGGCGCTTCGGAGCCCCAGCCGCGAGTCGAGGTCGCTCCATTCAATCACTACCACCGCCGCTTCGGATTGCGATCCGGCGGCCGCCGCAAGCGTGCCCTCGAGATCACCATAGAGGCCTGTCTGGAGATTCGCCCGCTCTTCCGGGAAACGCCGGGCAAAATGCGCCTGCAGGAACGTTCTCAAGTGTAGTGGCTCGAATCCGCAAACCAGAAAGAGCCTCCGGGTGGTCTCCTTCTGTTGCCGGACAAGTGTGAGAGCTTGCGTTAACGTCATTGCCTCTTCATAGATTACAGCGAAGTCCTGCGGGCGACCTGCGCGCCGCGCAACTGCAGTGGTCGCACCCCGACTCTGATATCGCGAGGGAGATTCATGAGGGCTTTGAGGGAAGGCCTGTTAATGGCGTAGAGCCCGTCCGCGAGGAATGGAGCGGGAGACGGGATTCGAACCCGCGACATCGACCTTGGCAAGGTCGCACTCTACCAACTGAGTTACTCCCGCTTGCCGTGTCCATTTTCTCGCGGCAAAGGACCCCCTGTCAAATAACGCCGGGGTGGGTACCCTGATTCCGCAAAGTAGCCATCCGGTTCAGTCCTGGTACCTTCAGGACCAACAAGGTACTGTGAAAATGGTTTGGTGGATTTGTTGGTAAATCTTCTTTTATCAGTATGTTACGATGCTAAAATCTTATTGCAATCGGGCCCTTCGACTGTGCTATAGTGACGTTCCATCAGAGGTCCGGTGCAGGACAGTTCGTGGGCATGTCTGTCACTCACCGGGAGAACAACTCCGGAAAAGGTAGGATGTGGCTAAGTTTTCCACAGGTGTGGAAAACTTGTGGAAAAGGAGCGTTTGCCGCGCTCCCGGGTAGAGTCTATGAATGCGTGGGAACAAATCAAGCAGAAACTCACCTCCAAAATCACCGCCGAAAGCTTCCAAAACTGGTTCGACCATACGGCGTTCCGTGACATGGAGGGGAGCACCATCCGGGTTGCTGTACCCAGTGAAGCCGCCAGGCACTATATTCGCCAGGAGTATTCCGATCTCGTACTGGGCGCGATTGCGGAGCTCGGGTTGCCAATCACCCAGGTTGAGTATGAAGTCGCGCTCCCAGGGACCGGACGTAACGGAACAGCGCCGGCCATTGAAGCCGACCTGGTTTTTCACAAGGCGACCGCCCAACTGAACCCCAGGTTTTCCTTCGAGAGCTTCGTTGTCGGGTCCTGTAATCAATTTGCGCATGCCGCCGCACAAGCTGTGGCGCTGAGACCTGCACAACGGTATAACCCGCTGTTCATCTATGGTGGCGTCGGGATGGGTAAAACCCACCTGATGCACGCGATTGGCCGATCGCTCCTGATAAACTACGCGGACCTTCGCATCGTATACACCTCAAGCGAGCGGTTTATGAACGAGATGATCACGAGTCTGAAGTTACAGAAGATGCCGCTTTTTCATCAGCACTACCGCTCAGCCGACGTCCTGCTGATTGATGATGTGCAGATCCTTGGCCGAAAGGAAGCAACGCAAGACGAGTTTTTCTACACCTTCAACGAGCTTTACGAGAACCAGAAGCAGATTGTCATTTCAAGCGACTCGCCGCCGAAGGAGATTCCAGGCCTGCTGGACAGGCTTCGATCCCGTTTCGAATGGGGCCTCATGGTAGACATTCAACCTCCTGACCTCGAAACAAAAATGGCGATTCTCGATAAAAAGGCGGATGCCGAAGGAGTGCGTCTTCCTGACGATGTCCGGATTTTTATCGCAACAAAGACGAAATCGAATGTGCGCGAGTTGGAGGGAGCGCTCATCAAATTGATTGCCTATGCATCGATCACCGGCGAGAAGATTACTCTGCCAATGGCACAGCAGACATTGAAGCACCTGGTGCCGAACACCGAGCGCCGTGTGAATATTGAAGCGATCATTCGGGTGGTTGCAGCGAAGTGCAACTTGCAGTCAGCTCAACTGAAGCTCAAGAGCAACCGCCGGGAGATCGCACGCCCACGCCAGATCGCAATGTACCTCGCTAGAGAGCTGACACAAGCTTCGCTGCCGGAAATTGGCCGCGCATTCGGTGGCAAGCATCATACGACGGTTCTTCATTCGGTGGGCCGCATCGAAGAACTGAGGCAAAAGGAACCGGATCTCAACAGGCTCATCCAAAGCCTAATTGACTCATTCAACTGAGCTTAGCCGGAACTCCACAAAAAGATGCCACGGTTGCCTCTGCACTCCTGTGCACAACGAAACCGACGCCAGAAATTGCACAGTGGTACACCACATTTCCACACCTCTCAATGGCGAAGAAGCCTCAGGTTTTTGTATAATTTAGGAAGAAACTGACAATTTCACAGGCCCTACGAATACTGTTTCTGTATTTGGTACTGTATAGAGTCGGTTCGAAGTTATGAAGCGCCGGTAGAGGAGCTAGTTCATGGAATTCAGCGTGAGCAAGGCGGACTTGGTTCGGGAACTGAATCTTTCACAAGGCGTGGTTGAGAAGAGGACGACAATCCCGATTCTGTCAAATGTGCTGATGGAAGCGGCGGGTGAACGGGTACAACTGACGGCGACCGATCTGGAGCTGGGGATTCGATGTTCCTTTCCGGCGAGGATTGCACGTGAGGGTGCCGGTACAGTGCCGGTGAAGCGGTTGCTCGATTACGTGCGGCTGTTGCCTGATGCTGATTTGACCGTGAAGTTTTTGGAGAACGATTGGGCGAGTATCACGTGCGGGCGTTCGAGGACCCGTATTGCTGGTATTTCACGTGAGAGTTTTCCCGAACTGCCGAAGATTCCGGAGGCTATTGCCGAGATTCCGGTTCGGGCGCTCTTGTCCATGATTTCAAAGACGATATTCTCAATTTCCTCTGAGGAGTCGAGATTCACGTTGAATGGCGGTCTGCTGCACTTGCGAACGGGCGGCATGTTAATGGTAGCGACGGATGGCCATCGCCTGGCGTACGTGGATTCCCAGACAGAGATTCCCGGCATCAAGTCCTCATACCGCGCGCTCCTTCCGCGAAAGGCAATGGGAGAGATTCTGCGGCTTGGTGGTGAATCAGGACCGGAGGCCACCGTTAAGTTTGCCGGTGACGATAACCATTTATTCTTCCAGTTCGGCGAGCGGCTGCTGATCAGCCGCAAGCTGACTGGAACGTTCCCCGATTATGAGAGAGTCCTGCCGAAAGAGCACAAGCACGAAGTCATACTCGTAAAAGATGAGATCCGGGCGGCGATCGAGCGGGTATCGCAGTTCGCTGATGAGCGCTCGCGTGCAATTCGTATGCAATTATGTTCCGGGGAAGTCAAGGTATTCTCGTCAATCTCAGAGACGGGTGAAAGTGAAGAGAACGTTCCGGCGGAGTACGACGGCGCCACGATTGAGATCGGATTCAATGCGCAGTACCTCATGGAGTTTCTGCGCGTCATTGGAGAACAACGCGTCTCGTTTTCTTTCAAAGATGCGCACAGCGCCGCCGATGTGCAACCTGTAGCGCCGGAAGGAACATCGCTCGCGGAACGCTACCGGTATATCGTGATGCCGATGCGCATCTGAGTGGTTCACGCCGAAGCAACAAGGCAATTCGACGTAAAGCAACGCACCCGCAATACCGCGCTTCGGAGCAGAAGGTTCGGTTGCCATCGCAGGGGGGACCAAATGACGATTACGGGTACGGCAAAGCTGCGAGCAACCCAAGGCGTTCAAAGAGCGTTCTGAGAAGAACGGGCGAGGCAGACGGGGCAGGAAGTCAAAAGATTGTATGGAAACAAAAACTCCTGACACACCGAAGGGAACCACCACGAACGGCGGGCAGTCAGACGTGTACGATTCCAGCAGCATCAAGGTGCTGGAAGGGCTCGAGGCGGTACGTCTGAGGCCGGCGATGTACATCGGCTCGACCGGCGAGGGGGGGCTGCATCACCTGGTCTACGAAGTGGTGGACAACTCCGTGGACGAGGCACTCGGGGGTTATTGCACGGAAATCAGCGTCACCATCCGCACCGACAACTCCGTGACGGTCGTGGATAACGGCCGCGGGATTCCCGTAGGCATACATACCGAAGAGGGCGTGTCCGCCGCCGAAGTGGTCATGACCAAACTCCACGCCGGCGGGAAGTTCGACACGAACAGCTATAAGGTGTCCGGCGGTTTGCATGGCGTGGGCGTGAGCTGTGTGAATGCGCTCTCGGAAACGCTGGAATTAGAGATCTGGCGAGCGAAGCCCGGCGAGGAGCGCGGCCCCAGTTTCGCATGGATCCAGGAGTATGAGCGGGGAATCCCGAAGGGTCCTCTCGAGATGAAGGGAAGAGCCGGCCGCAAGACCGGGACGAAAGTCACCTTCAAGCCAGACACGACCATCATGGTCGCGACGGAGTTCAGTTTCGACATTCTCTCGCAGCGGCTGCGCGAGTTGGCGTTCCTGAACAAGGGTCTGAAGATCACGCTGTGCGACGAGCGTGTGGACCCGCCCAAATCGCACGAATTCTACTACAGCGGCGGGATCTCTGAATTCATCCGGCACCTGAATAAGGGTAAGAACGTCCTGCACGACAAGCCGATCTACTTCGAAGGGACGCGCGAGGTGCCGAACGGCGTGCTCGCGATGGAGGTGGCGTTCCAGTACAACGACGGCTACAGCGACAACATTTTCTGCTTCGCAAACAACATCAACACCGTGGACGGCGGCTCGCACCTGACCGGCTTCCGCAGCGCCCTCACCCGCACCATCAACGCCTACGGCCAGCAGACCGGGCTGTTCAAGGATGTGAAAGAGAACCTGACCGGCGACGATGTGCGTGAGGGGCTGACGGCCGTGGTGAGTGTGAAACTGCCGCAGCCGCAGTTTGAGGGGCAAACGAAGGGCAAGCTGAATAGCGATATCGGCGGCTACGTAGTGCAGTTCGTTAACGACCGTCTGACCGAGTACTTCGAGAAGAACCCTTCGGTGGCGCGCAAAATCGTCAGCAAGGCAATCGACGCGGCCCGAGCGCGCGACGCGGCGCGGCGGGCGCGCGACCTGACGCGGCGCAAAGGCGCGCTCGATTCAGGCGGCCTGCCCGGCAAGCTGGCCGACTGCCAGGAGAAAGACCCGGAGCGCTGCGAGCTGTTCCTGGTGGAGGGCGAATCCGCCGGCGGCACGGCGAAGATGGGGCGCGACCGGCGCTACCAGGCCATCCTGCCGCTCAAGGGCAAGATCCTCAACGTGGAGAAGGCGCGGACCGACAAGATGCTCGGCCACGAAGAAATCCGCGCCATGATCACCGCGCTGGGCACGGGCATCCGTGAGGACTTCGACATTGCGCGCCTGCGTTACTCGAAGGTCATTATCATGACCGACGCCGACGTGGACGGATCGCACATCCGCACTCTGTTGCTCACGTTTTTCTACCGCCAGATGGGTGAGCTCATCGCGCGCGGCAACGTGTACGTCGCGCAACCGCCACTCTACCGCATCAAAAAAGGCAAGAGCGAAAAGTACATCAAGAATGAAGAGGAGTTCGTGCGCGAGGTGCTACGGCGGGCAACCGAGAACGCCGCGGTGGAGTATGGCGCCGGAGCCGCAGGCCCCGGCAGGGTCGAGGGAAGCGAGTTGCGAGCGTTCCTGAACGCGCTGAACGAATATGCGCACGTATTCGCGCGTGTCGAGCGCAGGGTGCGCGATCCCCGGATCGTCGATATCCTCTCCATCACCGCGCTGCACATCGACACGAAGATCGATTTCAGCGAGCGCGCCAACGTGGCGGAAGTATATGAAGCGTTGAATACGATCGGCATGAAGCCGGAGTTGAAGCGCGACGAGGAGCACGCGTCCTGGTCCGTCAGTTATCACGATGCGACGCAGGCGGAGCGTTTCATCGACGTGAACCTGGCGGCGCTGCCCGAGTACAAGCGCCTGCGCGTGCTGGCCAGGCAGATCACGAAGTACAATCAACCGCCGTTCGCGGTGGTGAAGGAAGGCTCGCGGGAAGTGCGCGCGAGTTGGCGCGAACTGCTGGAGCACGTCAAGACCGAGGGGATGCGCGACTCCTCCGTTCAGCGTTATAAGGGTCTCGGCGAGATGAATGCCGAGCAACTCTGGGAGACCACGATGAACGCCGAAAAGCGCACGCTGCTGCAAGTGCGCTCCGAGGACGCCGTGGAAGCGAACGAGATCTTCACGACTCTCATGGGCGAGGACGTGGAGAACCGCCGCAGGTTCATCGAAGAGAATGCACTCGACGTCCGCAACCTGGACGTGTAGCCCGGGCGACTCGCCATGCGGCTACGGCCGCACAGCGTCTGCAATGCCGCGAGAATCCGGGCCTGACAACCGGTTCAGCGCCACCAGCCAAGATTCGGCGTGGCTGCCGGACCGGTGGTGCGGCGGTCTGCAGCAGCGGAGTTCGGCGCCGATGCTCTGTATCCAGAGAAGAACGCCTCGCCAGAGGCGCTCACGTGTTACAGACTGCAGCGGTCTCATTGCCGATCGCAACAGAGGCTCCAACGAATAGAAATGGCGCGATTTGCTCTAGTTCCAGCTTCGCGCGCAAGAGAGTCAGGATGGCCTTCCGCAACTCCCCAAGGGTGCTATTCGGGGCTAAGTATCTGATTTTAGGTGCGGCCGTCGTATGGCGTGTCGGCTGCTGGTAATTCCTCTCCGGGGTAGGTGTGGGTTCCCTCCGGGTTTCCCCTCCCCGCCTTGTAAAGTCACGACGCGATTCCCTCGCTTCTCCCATGATCGCGAGAGTGCTACTTTTCCTCCCTGGGCGGGGAGGGGATTCGAAATCCCCTAATGGCGTCCCAAATCGCGGCGTCGGAATGGTCGCATTCGGGGCGGCTGTTGAAACCTCATACGAAGAAATGCAGCACCGTCCAAATTTTAAGACAATAAGGCCGAAATATGCCCCTGGGCTCTTCCCTTGGAATCGTTAACTAGGTTAAAATTCAAGAGCGTTAAGTAAGCTCCCCGGAACACGCATCCGGGCAGGCAGATGCGGTAATGCAGCGGCGCGAAGGTGACGCCGTGCCTTCCGCAGAAATCGCCGCAGCCCGCGAGATGCAGACGTGCCGGGTGCGCCGCCGAACATGCTGCGATCCAGCCAGCCAGGACACGGTGAATCGATCCGCGAGGACCGTGCCGCGGACATTTCTCAAAAGTCCGGCCGCGGGCCCTGCCTGGTGGAAGAGTTTCTGGGCAGCACGCAAATCTTCTCTGTGGCGCTAAGCGATGTCTTCGAGGCAACGATTCTGCGCGAGCTCAGCACACACAACCTGACGGTGCCGCAGATGAAAGTTCTCAAGCTCATCGCGCAGACGAGGATGCAGACGGTAGGCGACGTTGCCGCGTTTCTCGGCATCAGCGATGCGGCCGCCAGCAAGGCCATCGACCGGCTGGTGCGGCGTGAGCTGGTACAGCGGTCTGAGCGCGAACACGACCGGCGAACCAGCGAAGTGGGGCTGACGCCGGCCGGGCGGCAGCTTTGGGACGAGTACGAAGAGGCGCGGACGCGAAGGCTTGCTGAGATCTTCGGGCAGTTTCCGGCAGCGCAACTGCAGAAAACAGCCGCGTTGCTCGACCGCCTTGCAAGAAGCATCGTCACTCACAGCGCTCACCCCGAACAGGTTTGTTTGCAGTGCGAAGTGTTTTTCAAGCGGAGGTGCATGGCACAGGAGGCCTCGCGCCGTTCCTGCCCCTATCGAAAGCGGGTGGCGCGCCATGTGGATGCATCATCCGGGGCCGGGAGCGGCAACCTCCGCCGTCCGGCAGAAGGCTGAGATTAAAATGACACAGATTGCCAGAACAATGAAGTACCAACGGGAGGCCGACCCGGAGTGGTCAGCGCGGATCCGGCAGCTCCCCGGATGCGAGCGGGTGTCCTCGTGTATCCAGTGCGGAACCTGCTCGGGAACCTGTCCTCTTTCTATATACATGGATTACACGCCGCGGCGGGTCATTTCGCTCATCCGCGAGGGTTTCAAGGATGACGTGCTGGCCTCGAAAACCATCTGGCTGTGCGCCTCCTGTTATTCCTGCACGGTGGAGTGCCCGCAGCAGATTCACATCACCGACGTGATGTACAGCATGAAGCGGGAGGCCATTCAGGAAAAGAAGTACCCTTCGCGGTTTCCCATTCCGGTGCTGGCGCGTGAGTTTTACGCCATCGTCAGGAGCCGTGGGCGGAACTCGGAGATTCCGGTAGTGCTGCGGATGGCGCTCAAGTCAAACCCCTTCATCCTGCTCACGATGATGAAGTCCGGCTGGGATCTCTTCCGCACGGGCCGCATTTCACTCAAGTTCGAAAAGATCCGCAAGATCCGCCAGTTGCAGAAGGCCCTCGATGCCACTAAGGAGGTTGCCTGATGTCTGCGAACGGATTCCTGTACTTCCCCGGCTGTTCGCTGCGCGCGACCGGCGCGGCTTATGAGGAGAGTCTTCTCGAGTTGTTCCGCGTCCTCGCGATCCCGCTCACGGAGCTCGACGACTGGAACTGCTGCGGCGCGACCTCCTACATGGCGGTGGACGAGGGCTCGGCCTTCCTGCTCTCTTCACGCAATCTTTCAATCGCCGCCGAAATGGGCGGGCACGAGATCATGGCGCCCTGCGCCGCCTGCTACCTGGTGTTGCGCAAGACGCTCGATTACGTGGAGCACTACCCCGAAATCCGCGCCAAGGTGGAAGCCGGCCTGCGGGCCGCGGAGTTGAAGGCTTTCACGGGCGTCAAGGTCCGCCACCCGCTCGAGATCCTTTACAACGAGGTCGGGGTGAAAGCCCTCAAGCAGAAGACCACCCGCAAGTGGAAAGGCGGGAAGATCGCCTGCTATTACGGCTGTCAGGCGGTGCGGCCCTACGACGAGGTGGACCGCCCGCACAACCCGATGCGCATGGACGAGCTGATGAACGCCGCCGGCGCACCCACCATCGACTACGCGCTGAAGACGAAGTGCTGCGGCGGATCGCTCACCGGAACCATCCACGAGGTGGGCGTCAACCTGAACGAAATCCTGCTGCGCGAGGCCGTGCGCAAGGGCGCCGGCTGCATCGTCACGATCTGCCCGCTGTGCCAGTTCAACCTGGACACGTACCAGGGCGAGATGCGCGCCCGGGGCGTGGCGATCGACATCCCCGTGCTGTACTTCACTCAGGTGCTCGCCTGGGCGCTCGGCGGCGACATCGGAAAGATCGGCCTGAAGCGCTCGATCTCCGGCCGCGCGGCGATTGAGAAGTGGTTCTCCAGTGAGGAGGCGCCCGCGTATGCCTGATCAAAACGGATCGGTACGTATTGGAGTCTACGTCTGCCACTGCGGATCGAACATCGCCGGGATCGTGGACTGCAAGGCCGTGGCGGATTACGCCGCCGGGTTGGCCCACGTCGCTGTGGCGCGCGATTACAAGTACATGTGCTCGGAGCCGGGCCAGGAATTGCTGGCCAAGGACATCCAGGAGCACAAACTGAACCGCATCGTGGTGGCTTCGTGCTCACCGCACCTGCACGAGCACACCTTCCGCGAGGCGGTGCTGAAGGGCGGGTTGAACCCGTTCTTTATGCACATGGTGAACATCCGCGAGCACGATTCCTGGGTGCACCTGAATCACGATCCCGCCACCGGGAAGGCGAAGAACCTGGTGAGCGGCGCCGTCCGGCGCGTCGCGCGCCAGCGCGCCCTCGAGAAGGGGAGCGTTGATATCCATCCGGATGTGCTCGTTGTGGGCGGCGGCATCGCCGGCATCCATGCCGCGCTCACGCTCGCCAACGCCGGGAAGAAAGTTTACCTCGTGGAGCGGCAGCCGACCATCGGCGGCCACATGGCGCAGTTCGACAAGACCTTCCCGACGCTAGACTGCGCCGCCTGTATCCTGACGCCGAAAATGTCGCAGGTGAAAGCGCACAAGAACATCACGCTGTGGACCTACTCGGACGTCCAGAAGGTGGACGGCTACGTGGGGAACTACAGCGTCAAGGTGCGGAAGCGGACGCGGTACATCCGCGAAGACCTGTGCTCCGGCTGCCAGCAATGCATCGAAGAGTGTGTCTACAAGCAGCCGAAGTTCTACGATGAGTTCAACCAGGGCCTCGGGAAACGCAAGCCCGTCTACCTGCCCTTCCCGCAGGCAATCCCGCAGACGCCGGTGATCGATCCCGAGACTTGCATCATGTTCAAGTCCGGCAAGTGCAAGAAGACCTGCGTGGAAGCGTGCGAGCGCGGCGCCATCGATTTCGAACTGAAGGACGAGGAAGTGGACATCAAGGTGGGCACCATCATCGTGGCCACCGGGTTCAAGGCGTTCGACGCGGCTCGAGTTCCCTACTACGGCTACGGCCATTATCCGAACGTCTACACATCGCTCGAGATCGAGCGGCTGGTGAATGCCTCCGGTCCTACTTCCGGGCACGTGGTGATGCGCGATGGCAAAGAACCCAAGTCGGTAGGCATAATTCACTGCGTGGGCTCGCGCGACGAGAACACGAACCGCTGGTGCTCGCGCGTGTGCTGCATGTACTCGTTGAAGCTGGCGCACCTGCTCAAGGAGCACACGGGCGCCGAGGTCTTCAACTTCTATATCGACATGCGCACGCCCGGCAAGGGCTTCGAAGAGTTTTATCAGCGGCTGCTGAAGGAAGGCGTGCACTTCATCCGCGGGCGCGTGGCCGAGGTCACCGACTGGGCTTACGACCCTTCCGAAGAAGGCAAGCTGGTCCTGCGCGTGGAAGACACGCTGCTCGGCATGGTGCGGCGCATCCCCGTGGACATGGTGGTCCTCTCGGTGGGGCTCGAGCCGCACAAAGACGCGCAGGAGGTCCGGCGTCTGTTCAACATCACCTGCGCGAACGAAGGCTGGTTCCTGGAGCGGCATCCGAAGCTGGCGCCCGTGAACACCTTCACGGACGGCATCTTCCTGGCCGGCGCCTGCCAGGGTCCGAAGGACATTCCGGACACGGTGGCGCAGGCGGGCGCGGCGGCCGCCGAGGCGCTGGCGCTCATTGATGCGGGCTGTATCGAGCAGGAGCCGAACACGGCGTATGTCATCGAGGAGCATTGCAGCGGCTGCAAGACCTGCGTGCCGCTGTGCCCGTTCGGGGCGATCTCATTCAAGTCGGAAGTGAACAAGGCCGAGGTGAACGCGGCGCTCTGCAAAGGCTGCGGCACGTGCGTGGCGGCGTGCCCGTCGGGTTCGCTGCAGCAGCACCTGTTCGAAGACGACGAGATTTTTGAGGAAATCGAAGGAGTACTTGCTTATGTCTGATCTGCATAACATCCAAGCGGCGGGGAAGGGCGGGTTCGAGCCGCGGATTGTGGCGATCTTCTGCAACTGGTGCACGTATCTGGCGGCCGACCTGGCCGGGACCTCGCGCATCAAGTACCCGCCCAACGCGCGCGTCGTGCGCGTCATGTGCTCGGGGCGCGTGGATCCGCAGTTCGTGCTCGACGCATTCGCGAGCGGCGCCGACGGCGTGCTGATCGGCGGCTGCCATCCCGGCGATTGCCACTACCAGGAAGGCAACTACAAGACGCTGCGCCGGGTGGAGCTGCTGCGCCGCGTGCTGGCGGCGATGGGGATCGAGGAGGAGCGTTTCCGCCTCGAGTGGATCTCCGCCGCCGAGGGAGACCGCGTGCGCGTGGTGATGGAGGACATGGTGGCGAAGTTGAAGGCGCTCGGGCCGCTGGAGCTCGAGCACGCCGCCGTCATCCACGGCTCGGGCGAAGTGTCGCGCGAGGAGACGGCTTTGGCGGGCGAGGAGGTAGCCGCGCGATGAAACCGAAGGTTGCATTCTATTGGTGCGCCGCGTGCGGCGGCTGCGAAGAGGCGGTGGTGGACCTCGGCGAGTCGATTCTCGACGTGGTCGCCGCGGTGGACATCGTGCTGTGGCCGGTCGCGCTCGATTTCAAGAAGGCCGACATCGAGGCAGCGCCCGATGGCTCCATCGCGGCTGTGTTCATCAACGGCGCGGTCCGCACCTCCGAGCAGGAGGAGATGGCCCACATGCTGCGGCGGAAGTCGCAGATCGTGATCGCATTCGGCTCCTGTGCGCAGACGGGCGGGATTCCCGGCCTGGCGAATCTCTCCAACCGCAAGCAGATCTTCTCCACGGTTTACGGCGAAGCGCCGAGTCTGGAGAGCGGCGCCACAACGGTCCCGCTGAACGAGCACAAGGACAACGGCCACACGGTAACGCTGCCGGTGTTCTGGGACACCGTGCGGTCGCTCGACCAGGTGATCGAGGTGGATTACTACATTCCGGGCTGCCCGCCGACCGCAAAGCTTCTGGCGCAGGCCGTGAACGCGCTGCTCAGCGGGGAGCTGCCGCCCAAAGGCACGACGATCGGCCCGGATTACGCCCTGTGCACCGATTGCCCGCGGAAGGACTCGAAACCCGACAAGCTGGCCATTCGCCAGTTCCACCGGCCGTCGGAGATCGAAATCGACACGGAGAAATGCCTGCTCGCGCAAGGCCTGCTGTGCCTGGGCCCCGCTACGCGCGCGGGTTGCGAATCACGCTGCATCAACGGAAACATGCCGTGTACCGGATGTTTCGGCCCGACGAGCCGCGTGCGGGACTATGGCGCGAAGGCGCTCTCCGGCATCGCTTCGCTGGCAGACAGCAACGACGAGGCCGAGATCTCTGCGATCCTCGCCGGCATCCCCGACCCGGTGGGCACGTTCTACCGCTACAGCCTGCCCAGCTCGTTCCTGCAGAGGAGGAAACTCTAGCCATGGCAACCAGCATGGAAACGCCCGTGCGGCGCAGAATCACGATCGATCCGGTGACTCGCCTCGAGGGCCACGGCAAGATCGACATCTTCCTCGATGAGCAGGGCGCCGTCGAGCGCGCCTACTTCCAGGTTCCCGAGCTGCGCGGCTTCGAGAAGTTCGCTCAGGGGCGGCCGGTGGAGGACATGCCGCAGATCACGTCGCGTATCTGCGGTGTCTGCCCGACCGCGCACCACATGGCGGCCACAAAGGCCGTGGACGCTGTCTACCAGGTGATGCCGGCTCCGGCGGGCCGCAAGATCCGCGAGCTCGTCTATTCGACGTTCATGGCCGAGGACCACGCCCTGCACTTCTACTTCCTCGGCGGTCCGGATTTCATCGTCGGTCCCACGGCGCCCGCAGCCGAGCGCAACGTGCTCGGCGTCATCGCGAAGGTCGGCGTCGAGGTCGGCAAACAGGTGATCGCCATGCGGCGCCGGCTCCGGGAGTTGACAGCGCTTGCCGGCGGCAAGGCGGTGCACCCCGTTCTCGGTTTGCCCGGCGGAGTCGCCAAGCCGCTCACCGAAGAAAACCGGAAGCAGTTCCAGACCGTCGCGGCAGATGCCGTGGAGTTCGCGAAATTCACGCTTTCCGCGTTCGAGAAGATCGTCCTCGGCAACGGCGAATACGTGGACCTCATCAAGTCCGACGCGTTCACGCACCGCACGCACTACATGGGGATGGTGGACGAGAAGAACCGCGTGAATTTTTACGACGGAGAGATGCGCGTGGTGACGCCCGAGGGAAGCGAACTCGATCGGTTCCCGGCCTCGCGCTACCTGGATGTCATCGCCGAGCACACCGAGCCGTGGAGCTACATGAAGTTCACCTTCCTCAAGAAGCTCGGCTGGAAGGGGTTTGCCGAAGGTGCCGAAAGCGGCGTGTACTCGGTGGCTCCCATGGCGCGCCTGAACGTGGCCGATGGCTTCGCCACTCCACTGGCGCAGGCCGCCTACGAGCAGTACATCGCAACCTTGGGCAAGCCCGTGCACCACACGCTGGCGAACCACTGGGCGCGCGTCATCGAGCTGCTCTACGCCGCCGAGCGGATGAAAGAACTCGCCGACGACCCCGAGATCACGTCGCCCAAGATCCGCAACATTCCGACCGCGACTCCGCGCGAGGGCGTGGGTGTGGTGGAAGCGCCCCGCGGCACCCTGATCCACCACTACGCCACCGACGAGCGCGGCATCGTCACCAAAGCGAACCTCATCGTCGCCACGCAGAACAATGCGGCGCGGATCGCGATGAGCGTCGATAAGGCCGCCAAGGGCCTCATCTCCGGCAAGGTTGTCTCCGAAGGCCTGCTCAACATGGTGGAGATGGCGTTCCGCGCCTACGACCCGTGTCTGGGCTGCGCCACACACTCTCTGCCGGGCAGCATGCCCCTGTATGTCCGCGTGCGCGACCGGCAGGGCGAGACCGTAAGCACGCTGCAGCGCGACGCGGACGGCACAGTGACCCGGAGCTGATTCACCCATGTCCATAAACACCCGGCTGCTCGGACTCGGCAACGACATCCTCGGCGATGACGGCTTCGGGATCCTTGCCGCCCGGGAAGCCGGGAGGGTTCTGTCTCCCAGCGGGGTGGAGGTCGTGACGAGCTGTCTCTCCGGCCTCCACCTCCTCGATGCGCTGCTGGACTGCAGCCGTCTCATCGTCGTCGATACCATCGTCACCGGGCGCGCCGAGCCCGGCACCATCTACGTGCTGCGCGAAGAAGACTTGCCCGGCGCGCGCGCCGCCTGCCCGCACGGTGTGGGGTTGTTCGATGCGCTGGCGCTCGCCCGCAAGCTCGGCCTCGACGCGCCGGGCGAAGTGACAATCATCGCTGTCGAAGCGGCCGATTGCCTGACGGTCGGAGGCGAGATGCACGCGGCCGTAAGATCCGCCATCCCCAAAGCAGTTGATCTGATCCTCGAGACCGCCGCAGTTCAGACTCTGCCCGCCTGATCGAACTGCAATAAGGGTCCTGGCAACGCTCGGCTTCCCGGCCGCCGGGGAGTTCCAACAATACCCCGGGACCGGAGTCTTCAGGCGATGTGCACCCGCTGCACACGCGCGCGAATCCCGCAGAGGATGTCGTAAGAGATTGTCCCGGCGATGCGCGCCATCTGCTGCGCGTCGATCGTGACAGCGCCCTCAGCCCCTAGCAGCGTCACCGAACTGCCTGGCACGATGGAAGGGCACTCCGTGACATCGATCGTGGTGACGTCCATCGACACGGCGCCGAGGATCGGAACCAGTTTGCCCGCGGCGACCACCTGTCCGCGGTTCGACAAACGGTGTGACAGGCCGTCGGCGTAACCGGCCCCGACCACGGCGATCCGCATGGGCCGCGTCGCGGTGTACATCCCGCCGTAGCCGATGCGGGCTCCGGCAGGGACGTCTTTGGCGGAGATGACAGTGGCTTTCCACGCCAGCGCGGGCTCGACTTCGAGGATCCGAGACGGCGCGTCGCCGCGCGCGGGCGAGATGTAGCCGTACAGCGCAAGCCCCGGGCGCACCATGTTGTGCCATGCGTCGCGCCGGCCGTAGGCAACCGGGTTTGTGCTCGCTATGTGGCGGAACCGCGGCAGAAAGCCGCGGGCGCACAACTCCCGGCAGAGGGCCTCGAACGCGCGCGACTGCAGGGCCGTCTGCGCGCTTGCGTAATCGGAAGCTGACGCAAAGTGGGACATCAGGCCTTCGAATTCCAGGTTCGCCGCGGATTGAATCGTGTCCGCGATCACCGCTGCGCTCGCGAGCGTGCCGAGGCGGCCCATTCCGGAATCGACCTTCAGGTGATACGGCAGCCGGATGTCGCGGTTCGCGGCGAACGCGTCCAGCTCGCGCAGGTCCTCGAGCGAGTGCACTACCAGCGTCAGGCCGTACTCTTCGAGGGCCTCCCGCGAGAGTCTGGCGTAGTCGGCCATCACGAGGATGCGCCCTTCGATGCCGGCGCGCCGCAACTCGACGCCTTCCTCGGCGGTGCTCACCGCAAACCACCTTGCACCGGCTTCGGCAAGCGTGCGGGACACCTCGACCGCACCGTGCCCGTAGGCGTCCGCCTTCACGACGCACGCGACCTCGACCTGATCGCCCACGGCCGAGCGCACGGCTGCGTAGTTTGCGGCCACCCTCCGCCGCGACACCTCGACCCACGATCGAAAACCCGGCTCCATCGTTCTTACCGGCGTCCCTGCGCCAGCGAAAGAAGAAGGCTTTCGTACGCGTCCGCCACGGCTTCCCAGCTATACCTTTCAGCTACCCGGGCCATCGCGCGGCGGCGCCATTCGGCTCTTTCCTCTTCCGGCATGCGCAGCGCCTCCTCCATTCTCTCGCGCAGGTTGCCGTGCGTGAAAGGGATTGCGGCGCCTCCGGCCACTTCCTCATTTTCGGGCGTCTCCAGGTAGAGCACGAGCGCGCCCCGGCCCATCGCCTCAATCAGCGCCGGGTGCGTGCCGCCCACTTCCGTCGCATGGATGTATGCGAAGCAGTGCGACTGCAGCTCGTGATAGCCCTGGCCGTAGATCGCGCCGGGGATCACGATGCGCGGGTCCGTGGTGGCGCGAACCTTCTCGATGTACGCCCGGGCGTAGGGCGCGTCACCGATCAGCGCGAGCTTCAGGCAGGTATCCACCCGCTCGAAAGACTCACGAACGAGGAGCGCGTTGTTCTCGGGCTCCATACGGCTCACGTACAAGAAGTACCCGCGCCGCTCGAGGGCGAGCTGTTCGAGCGCCGCGGCACTCTCGACCGGGCCCGTTTCTGCGCCGTACGGAATAAAGCGGGTTGCCTTGCCGTACCGCTCGCGGTAATACTCCGCGATCTTTTCCGCATCGGTTACGGCGACATTCGGGAAGATCGTAGCGAGGCGCTCGGAAACCAGGTACCAGGCCTTTGCCGGCAGGCTCCATTTCTTCCGCTTGCGCTCCACGCCATCCACGTTCAGAGCGACCGGGATTCCGGTCATCCGCGGGAGAATCGTGAACACCGCGTTCGCGGCGTTGCAGTAGAGCGCGACGTCCGCGCGCCGCTCTAGCAGGTCGAGCGTGGAGAGGAGCGTGTGCGCCACGGTGTCCAGGTACTTGTGGCGGATTGTGGGAAGGTATCGGAGCGCCACTCCGCGGTAGCAGGGTGCAGAGTACGGTTGCCGGATATAGACCGTGACCTCGTGGCCGCGCGCCGCGAGCCTTGTCGAGAGTTCTTCCGCGAATGTCTCGAATCCGCCGTAGGCCGCCGGGATGCCCCGCGTCCCGACGATGGCGAGTTTCACCGCGACCCTCCCGCCCCGGACTAGTATTCGAACTGCTCGGCGCGGGAACTGCCGGCCGCCTTGTAGCGCGGGCGAACGGCCTCGGCCTTCACAGGAGCGGGCTTGCTCACGGGGTGGAAATGGAACCACGTCGCGATGTAATCGTCGCTCACGCGGCGGCGCTTCATGATGTCCCGCCGCTTGGTCATGATCCGGCTCCAGCTCCGGGCCAGATACCAGAAGGCCTTCAGGGATGTCTGCTCCCGCACGATGCAGCAGCCGAGTACCACCAGATCGCGCGCGGTGATCGAGACCCAGTTCCGCCGGTACAGGTCCCTGGTCATGTTCTTCATGCGCATGAGGAAGCGGTTCTTCACCGAGTGCATATTGATCTCGGCCGGAAGGGCCCGCCGGTTTCCGGGCAGCACCGTACGCACGTGGTAGCCGCGGGCCTGCGGCGTATACATGCAGCGCCAGCCCATCAGTTGCGCGCGCCACGCTACGTCGGCATCCTCGCGGTAGACGAAAAAGTCCGGGTCGAAGAATTCGCTGTCGAGCGAGATGTCGTCGATCATCTCGCGGCGGTAAAGCGCGGCCGCGGCCGTGGCCCCGAAGACGTACTCGTAGTTCAGGTAGTGGCCGTTGTCCACTTCCTGGCTTCCCCGATCGAGGTGGCGCAGCATCGGTGTGAAGTACATGCCGGTGGAATCCACCAGGGGCTCTTCCGGAAGTGCAAATGTGGCCCGCATGGTCAGCAGCTTGCCGCACACCGTTCCGACGCGCGGATCGAGATCGCCGGCCTCGAGGAGCGCCTCGATGAAGTAAGGCGTCAACAGGACATCGGGGTTGAGCGCCAGCACCCAGTCCCCGCGCGACAGATTGATGGCTTGGTTCTGCGCGGCGGCAAACCCGATGTTGCTGTCGTTGTACACGACGCGGCAGCGGTCTTCGAATTGTTCGAGGATGGCCTGGGTGCCGTCGGTGGACGCGTTATCGACGACGATGATTTCTTTGTTGTGATAGCCCTGGGCCAAAACAGACTGCAGGCATCTCTTGATGAAGCGGCCGCTGTTGTAAGTAACGATTGTTACTGATACCAGGTCAGTATGCGTCATGAAATATGAAGTTGTGCCAGACAGCTACCGGATCGCGCCGGGCCTATCCGCCAGCACCGGCGAAACACTCAGCAAGCCAGCCGCGCCGGCCGTAAGATGCGTCACGGCCTGATACACGACTTTGGCATAAATCGATACAGGTTTCAGGCTCCTCGTGCGAAGAACCCACCAGACTGCCCTGATGAAAGAGCCCAGGATTACAGACACGCACACCGCCACGCGAGTTTTGTGGGGGAAGTGCTTGCTTGCATACCCTAGAAGGTTACCATACCAACATAGTTCCCTGGTTGCGAACGGAACTCCCGCAAGCGAGTGAGCGCCTTGATGTTGCGCCGAGGCGCACGGCACATACCGGATCCGGTAACCGGCATCCGCCGCTCGCTTCAGAAAATCCACGTCCTCAAACCATACGGGCCGGAACGACTCGTCGAAGCCGCCCAACGCACTCCAGGCGTCGCGCCGGATCATGAGAAACGCACCCGCAGGCTGCTCCACATCGGAAGGCCGGTCGGGATCGAGGTCGAAACACCGGTATCGCCGGTTCACTGGATTCCCGGGCCGCAACCGGTTCAGCCCCAGGACCTCGCACGCAAGGGCCGCCCCGGTTGGGAACCGCCGCACCATGAAGCCTCGCTGCGGCGCGAGGGCCGAATCCAGCAGCTTTCCCCCGGCGGCGGCCGTCTTCGGATCGCTGCATTCGGCCGCCAGCGCGCCGGCGCCGCCAAGCAGCCGGGCGTCGGGGTTCAGCAGGAGCACGCACTCGCAATCCAGAGCGCCGATACCCTGGTTTGCGGCCGCGGCAAAGCCCCGGTTCCAGGGATTCGCGATCAGGCGGACGCCGGTCCGTTTACCCACGACCTCTCGCGTCCCGTCCCGGGAAGCGTTATCCACGACGACGATGTCAACCGCTGAGGGCAGCGAGTCGAGGCAATCGCCGATCTGATGCTCCGAATTGTAAGTGACAACGACAACTCCGATGTGCGTCATGTCAAACACGTGAGCGCGAAATACAACCTCCAGTAAAGATCGAACCCACTTTTCTTCTGCAGCCGGAATATCTCCGACTCACTGTCTTCCAGAACCTTGGACAAGCCTGGCGGCCATCCGCCGGAGCGCATTACCTCACGGCGAGTCCGCCAGAACAGCGCCATGCCCTCCAGTTTCCCGCGTGCGAACGCGGCAGGCTGCCCGTGCGCCGCCGCGAGGGCGCCCCACAGCGTCTGCGCGACGAAAATCGGCCAGCCATACCGCACCAGGTAACGAGCGGGATAATGCTTTGCGACGAGAAGCACCTGGTTCCGTGCAATGCGCCGCACCACTTCTCTGTTCCAGCGGCCGAGCGTCGCGCTGCCTTCGTGAGTCGCAACGGCTGTCGGGACGTACAGGCCGAAGCAACCGTGCCTGACGCAGCGTAACCCGAAATCAACATCCTCCAGATACGAACCGAACTGCTCGTCCAGTTTTCCCACACGGCGGAACAACTCCGTGCGGAATAGCGTCGCCGTCCACGACGCGAAGCGGATCCGGCGCCGGTGGTCCCACAGCGGCCCGTCTTTCCGTCCATTCCCGGCGCGCCACGGACACGCCCCGCGGCACAACGCGTCGAACGTGCCATCCAATTCGTCGGGTTTCGACGCGCTGCGGAGTTTTCCGACTGCAAACCAGACGCGCGGCTGCCGCACCGCGCCGGCCAAATTCGCCAGCCAATCAGGCGCGGGCTGCACGTCGTTGTTCACAACCGCGACGAATTCCGTCCTCACTTCAGCGATGCCGCGATTCACCGCAGCGGTGAATCCCCGGTTCTCGCCGAGCTCGATTACGCGCGCTCCTTCGGCCCGGGCCGCATCGGGGGACCGGTCGGTGGAGCCGTTGTCCACGACGACAATTTCGCGGATCTCCACCGTTTGGGCGCGGAGGTGCGTGAGAACCCGTCTCAGCAGATCACTGCGGTTCCAGTTCGGAACGACGACCGATATCCCGGAGGTCACGTCTTCGGGCACTGTGCTCATCTAAGGTAATTGGACCGCGGGCGGGTGGCTGGTTTCATATTAACATCCGTCATCCTACATGTAAACCGTTTTTTGCAGTCTGACGCGAACCTGGTTGGCGATCACGAAGCGGCCCTCTTGCGGTCGTATGATGGTAGCTGTCATGAAGCACTCAGCTTTGCTGCTTACGGTACTCGCCACGGCCACGATGCTCGAGGCGCAGCCGCCGGCGCAACCTCAGGCCCAGGCGCCCCAGGTGCGCACCGTTTACTTCCTGCCCATGCAGCACGGGCTGGATCAGTATCTGGCGAACCGTCTGACGAACTCCGGCGTCGTGCGTGTTACCGCCGACGCGAAGAAGGCGGATGCGATCTTCACTGACGCGCTTGACGGCACGCTGGAGAAGAAACTGGACGAGCTGTTCCCCCCGCCCGCGGAGGCCGTAAAGGCTGCGGAGCCGGCTCAGGCGAAAGAAGAGCCGGAACAGGAGCCGCAGGCGCCGAGAGAGCCGCCGGCGCCGCTGCGTCCGGGCGCAGCAGAAAAAGACCCGCAGCTCACCCAGCCGTCTGCCTTCCACCACTCGAAGGGGACGCTATTCCTCGTGGACGTCCACAGCCGGAACGTGGTGTGGTCTACTTATGCGCCACCGAAGGACACCTCTTCGGCGGAAATGGACCGAACCGCTGCCCGCGTGGTTGCTCGCTTCGAGCGCGAGATCAAGGCACAATAGCGACTGCGCCCGCCATCACCGGAGCGCGCTTCTCGCCGACGGCATCGCGATAGCTCTTTACGAGGCGCTCGGCGATCGCCGAGGAATCCCAGCGCGCCTCCACCTCGCGCCGCGCCCTGATGGCCATCTCGGCGCCGTTTGCAGGGTCGCGGAGTAGTGCGATCACCTTCGCGGCAAAGCCGGCCGCGTCGTCCGCGAGCGCACAGATCTCGCCGTCCGTCCGCGCCACGCCCTCGGCGCCGAGCCGCGTTGACACGACCGGGATGCCGCAGGCGAACGCTTCGAGGAGCTTTACTCGGACGCCGGAACCTCCCAGAATCGGGCAGACGAAAACCGAGTAGCGCGACAGCGGTTCGCGAACGTCCGCGACGAGGCCCCGCAGTTCCATGGTTCCTGAGGCGGGCAGGCTGTGCGGCGGCGGCATCTCCGACCCGGCCACAATCAGCCGCGCCGCGGGCTCGGCCGCGAGGATGCGCGGAATGACGTCCCCGGCGAACCACTGAAGCGCGACCTGGTTGGGCAGGTGGCGGAAACTCCCGAGAAAGAGAATCGTACCGGGTTCACGATCGCCCGCGCGGAACGTGTAGCTGCGCGTGTCGATCGAGGCCCGCAGGCCGGTCTCGATCTTACCTTCCAGGCGGGGCAGAAACGAGGCCAGATAGGTCCTGTTCTCGTCGCTGCACACTTGAATGCGATCCACGCGGCGCAACGCGCGCAGCTCCCACCGGAGCGCCCGCAAATACTCGACGGATGCTGTGAGCTTCCAGCCTAGACGGCGAGGCTCGCGCAGGCCCCGGGCGATAGATTGAAAGTAGATATCGTGCTCGAACAGCGCAGTCGCAATATGCCGGTAGTCCCCCGAGTATTGCGCCATGGGCGTGTAATCCAACTGCAACACGTCGATCTTCTTCGTGAGTAGTTGGCGGTGGATGATCCACGCGAGGTCGTCGCTCGCAAACTCCCGGACCGCATTCGGCTCGGCGGTTCCGGACGGCTTCGGTTTTCCGCCGCTGCGGACCAGGAACTCCGCCGACGCGCAGATCGTGGCGAAGCTCTCGTGCACCGCGCGCTGTTCTTCGTCGTCCAGCAAGCAGACCAGGTGCAACTCCGACCTGCGCGCGAGCTCGCCGATGGCGGCGCGCATGAACACGGCCCCACCGTGCAGCGGAGGATCGATGGGGTACGGCGAGACGAACAGGACGCGGAGTTTTTCTGCAGCGCCCGGTGCGGGCCCGGGCGCGAAGCGGTCACGGAAATAACCCCCGAGGGGCCGCCGGAACGCTTCGGTGTCGGAAACGACGCCTAAACTGCGTGCGTGCCAGCGGGCCTGCAAGGCTTCGGGCAACTGCAGGAATGACCGCGCAAATGCGGCGGCATTGCCGCGCGTGGGCACGTCGCCGAACACTGCACTCAACAAAGCGTCGGCCCCTGCGAAAGCGAAGTGCCCCGCGAGTCTGCGCCAGTCGTGGATGTTCTTCCAGGCGAAGAGGACGAAATTTTTGCGGTAGACGGCCTCGATGCGCCGGGCGGAGAAGTGTTTTCCTATGGTGCCACGATGCTCGTGGTAGACGATGCTGCGCGGCTCGAAGAAAACTTTCCAGCCTCGCTTCCAGGCGAGAAATCCGAGGTCCGTGTCCTCCAGGTAAAACGGAGCAAGCAGCGGGTCAAATCCACCGAGTTCGAGAAACTTCGCGCGGTCGAACGCCGAGGAACCGCCGCCCGCGTAAAAGCACGGATACGCCGCCGTGATCGCCTCATCGATGCGGTGGCGGACGCGCAGCGCCCCGTCCTTCCAGGTGGCCTGCGTCAGGCCCGTCTCCTCGCGCGGCCTCCCCGGATCCGTGAAGAGGATCTGGCAAGCCACTGCGAAAACGCGGTCGTCAGTGAACCCCTCGAGCAGCGGAGCGAGAAAGTTCCGCTCCACGCGCATGTCGCTGTTCAGCAGGACGACGATGTCGTTCCTCGCGGCGCAGAAGCCCGCGTTCGAGCCACCTCCGAATCCGAGATTCCGCTCGAGGGCGAGGACGCGGACCTCGGGGAACCGGCTGCGAATGAAGTCCGCACTTCCGTCGGTAGAGCCGTTGTCCGCGACAATGATCTCGTTTTCGGGATCGCCCGCCAGCGCCGCGATCACCGAAGGAAGATAGCGGGCCAGAAGGTCCCGGCCATTCCAGTTCGGAATGACGACGGAGGCGGAGCGGTGCGCCGGCAGCCGCGGTTCGGCTGTTCGCCGCTTGCCGAATATCAGCCAAAGGAGGTCGGATACGGCTGCTGCGAGCGCCGTGCCGATGATGAGAAACGGGCAGAGAAGCAGCAGCGGGACCGAGCGGCAAACGCGGGCCAGCTGCGACATGTCATTCGCCCGGAATTCGCGGGCCGAGGCCGACGCGGTTGCCGATCTTCACCCAGCGCGAGGCGCGCACCATGTCGAGCAAGGCGCGCACTTCCGCGAGTTCTTTATCGAGACGCTGCGCCCACTCCGTGCGCTCTTCAATCGTTTTCTCGGCCGCATGGAGGAGACTCACACAGCGAATGAGTTCCTCGCCTTTCGCCCGGAGCTGGTCCTCGAGCGACTGCGCCCATTCGGTCTTCGTGCGGTTCTCGGCCTCCAACGTGGAAACTTTTTCTTCATACCCGGTGACCGTCTCGGCGAGCTCATTCTGCAGTGCGGCGATGCGGTCCTGCGCCGCCGTGAGCCTGTCATCGAGCTCCCGGGCCCACGCATTGCTCTTGTCGAGCTCTGCCGTCTGCGCCCGGAACATATCGACGAGGTCGTGTTTTTCAAGGCGGATCCGCGCGAGATCGGTCTCGAGCATCTCGATGTGAAGCTCCCGCTCGCGAAGGACGTTGGCGGCCGGCGGCAGATGCAGATAAGGTCGCGGGGGAGGCAAGGGCGCAGTGGAGCACGCCGCCAGGAAGAAGTGTGCGGTGCGGGGATCGATCGGGTTTATGGCGCGGCTTAGCTGCGCCGTTTCCGCGGCCGGGGCATCCACCGGTTGAATGGCCAGAACCTCGGAGTGGTTCTCGACGTACAGCGCGATGCACGGGAAGCGGGCAGTGAGTACGGCCGAGAATTCGGTGTGATCGAATTCGTGCACGTGGAAGGGGTTCGGACCGAGTTTCCGGCGCGAGTCGGCGTAATATTCGCGGTTCGGCGTGGAGATGATGAAAACTCCGCCGGGTGCCAGGACGCGGCACGCTTCCGAGAGAAACGCGGGCCAGTCGGCGAGGTGCTCGATGACCTCGAACGCCACGACGAGGTCGAACGTTCCAGCGCAAAAGGGAAGTGCGGCACAGGAGACCTGCGCAAACTTCAGATTCCCGGCCGGATAATGTTCGCGCGCATAGGAGATGGCTCCGGACGCCGCGTCGATGCCGGTGACCGCGGCAGCCGTGGCGGCGAGAGCGGCCGACCCATAACCGCTGCCGCAACCGGCGTCGAGCACGCGCCGGCCTATTGCGAACGGGACCGCAAACTCGTAACGGGCGAGGTGCTCGTTCCAGAGGTCGGTGTCGACCTGCCCGGGTATCACTCGCTCTCCAGTGAACTCAATCACGAGTTACCTCCGCGACGTGGCTTGCAGGGCCGCTATGGTTGAACTCGATGCGGCACGGGAGGCGTACGTAACCGTAGACGTTCCCCGGCCCGCCGGTCATCTGCATGGTGACCGCATTGTCGATCCAGTCGCACATCGCGGCGGGCTCGAACGTGCCATCCGCGATGCCGGGGGAGAGGGAGAAAAAGGCGGGGTAAAGCTCGGGGAGGTCCAGGTGAAAATCGACGACGCAGTTCTGTCGAGCGGCGAGCGGCGGCAACTCGTGGCCTTCGCGGTGCGTGTTCGTGGACGAGAAGTCGATGCCGAGATGGTTCCGCAGGGTGAAGCCGACAACGGGCCTCTGGATGGCACAAGGCGCATGAACGGCGATGCGGACAATGACGCGGGTCGAGGGTTCGAGAGCGCGAATAGGCCTGGCATCCGGCCCCAGCACCGATAAGCCGGCGATAAAGGCGCGTCCATCCCCGAAACGATGGTCAACGTTCGTGATTTGCGCTGGCGGCATCAACTGAGCGGGCGCGATCTCACCATCTGCGGGCGGATTGGCGTTCTCGTACGACGCGTCTTTGAGGGCCATGGCCTCAAGGTAGGCCCCAACCACGGACTCGGTATCACCGAGTGCGCGCAGCGTGCCTCTGTCCAGCCAAAGGGTGCGGTCGCCGAGCGACCTCACATCAGCAAGAGAGTGGGAGACGAACAGGATGGTTGCGCCGGCCGCCTGCAGTTCGTGGATCTTTCGCATCGAGCGCTGCCGGAAATAGAGGTCGCCTATGGAAAGAGCCTCGTCGAGCAGAAGAATGTCGGGATCCGTGTGGATGGCGACCGAGAAGGCGAGGCGGACGACCATGCCGCTCGAGTACGTCTTCGTGGGCCGGTCGATGAACTCGCCGATCTCCGCGAATTCTTCGATCTGACGGTACTTGGCGTCTGTCTCCGCAGTCGTCTGGCCCAGGATGGCACTGCTCAGGTACACGTTCTCGCGTCCGGTGAACTCGGGATTAAACCCGGAGCCCAATTCGAGCAAAGTGGCGACGTTGCCGTTTGTGTGGATGCTCCCCGCGGTCGGATGCAGGATTCCCGCTACGAGCTGCAGTAGGGTGCTCTTTCCGGCTCCGTTCTCGCCGATGATGCAGAGGGTTTCGCCCGCGGGCACGGTGAACGAGACGTTGCGAATCGCCCAGTAGTCACGATGCAGGCTTTTGCGGCCGAGCAGGGCCAGTTCCTTAAGGCGGTCGCCGGCGCCATCGTAAATGGCGTAGGCCTTGGAAACCTCATGGAAGTCGAGCGCGTTCACCGGGGAACTGCCTCGGGGCTGATCTGCCGCACTACCAAGAGGTTACTGGAGAGGCTTCGGGCTGTCAAATGAGAGAATGAGGCAAAATGAAAGGGCGACCGCCGGCTCTCTGCTGGCGCGAATCGGCCCACAAGCCCGTCGCGACGCTGGCCGTATCATGACCGTCCGGCGGTGCAATGTACCGCGGCGCGCTGGACTTACTCTCCAGCAGGCGTCACCGGTCTACAGCCAGTCAGCAGAGGAAGCAGGTAGCCGCCCATCATGTGGACGTTCTATATGGACTTCCTCCTACATCCCAGGCCTGCAAACTGCCAGACCTGATTGGCCCCCAGCATCCGGGAGCCGGAAGCTCGACTCGAACTTCCAACTCCACTATGCACCCAAAGCCGAGTACAGTCAATAGGGTGATTAAAGAAAGTTAACCGCGGATCGCCTGCGTTGACAATCCTGCGTTGACTCAATACCCTTGAGAAAAGTGCCTATCAGGAAGCCGGTGTAGCTCAGGTGGTTAGAGCGTGGGTCTCATAATCCCAAGGTCGCTGGTTCGAGTCCAGCCGCCGGCACCATTCCAGTCAATTCACTTTTCAGGACCAACGATCACTTCATAAATCCGGTGGAGGTCTTCGCCTGAGTAGTACTCGATCTCGATTTTTCCCTTCTTCTCCGGATTGCCGGTGATTCGGACGCGTGTTCCCAGGGCCTGCTCGAGCTGCTGAATAGCGGCTCTGACGTTCGGGTCCACCACTTCGTCGGCGGGCTTGGGCTGGCGCGAACTGGTCATCTTCTGCACAAGGTGCTCAACCTGGCGCACGGAAAGGCCCTGTGAGACGGCTTTATCGGCGACTTGGCGCTGCAACTCCTCCGTCGGCAAGCTCAGGACTGCACGAGCGTGGCCCATGGACAGACGGTGCTCCGCTAAGAGCTGCTGTATGTCGTCCGGCAATTTCAGGAGCCGGAGGGTGTTGGTGATGGTCGAGCGGTCCTTGCCGGTGCGCTCGGCGATTTGGTCGTGGGTCAGGCCAAGTTCCCGGCTCAGCCGGTCAAAGGCGCGGGCGATTTCGATTGGGCTCAGATCCTCTCGCTGAATGTTCTCGACGAGGGTAATCTCGAGAAGCTGCTCGTCGGAGACGTGCCGGACGACGACCGGCACCTCGGCCAAGCCGGCGAGTTTGGCGGCGCGCCAACGGCGCTCACCCGCGACAAGCTGGTATCTGCCATCGTGTGGCCGCACGACCAGGGGCTGGATGATGCCGTTGGCCTTGATGGAATCCGCGAGCTCCTGGAGCCGCTCCGGGCGGAAGATGCTGCGCGGCTGAAGTGGATTCGGGGCGATGTGGTCAACCGGGACGCGTGTGAGGCCATCGGTGGTGGTTGGATGCTCTGGGGTGTGCAGGGGCTCGGGTTTTGGGGCTGTTCTTCCACCCAGTAGCGCGTTGAGCCCTTTACCTAGCGCTTTGCGAGGATTTTCGGAGGCTTTGTTCATGTTCGAGAATCTCCTTGGCGAGCCTGATGTAGCTCTCCGCGCCGCGGGAGCGAAGATCGTACAAGAGGATGGGCTTGCCGAAGCTCGGGGCCTCGGCGAGGCGAACGCTCCTCGGGATTACGGTTTGGAACACCTCTTCTCCGAAGAACTCGCGAAGGTCACTGGCGACTTGGCGGGTGAGGTTGGTGCGGTCATCGTACATCGTGAGGAGGATTCCTTCGATGAGGAGAGGGTGTCGGAACGAGTCACGGATCCGATCGATGGTGTCCATCAACTCGGAAACGCCCTCTAGGGCGAAGAACTCGCACTGGATGGGAATCAACACGGAATCCGCCGCGACGAGTGCATTCAAGGTGAGAAGATCCAGAGCAGGGGGGCAATCGATGAGGACGTAATTGTAGCGATCGCGCAGTGGCTGGAGTTTCTGCTTAAGCCGGAGTTCCCGATCCTCGAGATCGACGAGTTCCAGGTTGGCGCCGATCAGGTTTTTGTCGGCGGGCACGAGGTCGACGCCATCGAAGGAGGTAGGCTTCACTGTGGCGGCGAGATCGGCTTGGCCGAGGAGGGCATCGTAAACCGTCAGGGCACCGGGGTTCTTGGCGACCCCAAATCCCGTGGTGGAATTGCCTTGCGGATCGCTATCAATGACGAGCACGCGAAGGTCGTTGGCGGCGAGGGATGCCGCGAGATTGATGGCCGTAGTAGTCTTACCGACTCCACCTTTTTGGTTCGCGATGGCTATGACTCTGGCCAAAATGGGGCTCCTTCCGGGGGAAGAGAATCATGCTAGCACACGTAGCGCATTGAACAGAGGGGGAGAGGTTTCACGTGGAACGGCTTGGTGAACCCACAGCAGGTTTCACGTGGAACATCTGCCAATCAACACAATGCGGCGCTTCCCCCACGGCAGCGGGAGCGTCTTCCAAAGGAAACCGGTTTGCCGGGTAGCCTGCGTCGCATCCTCATCTCCTATCAGCAATCCGACGGAATGGGTAACGAGAGGAAGCACGTTCTCCCATCGCACGGCGCGCGACACAACCCAGTCGAACCGCTCGCGCAATTCTTCTGCGCGTCCGGAGTGGATCTGAACGTTCGCAAGACCACGTGTGGACTCGCGTAAGAAGACACTCTTCCGCTGATGAGACTCAGCGAGGACAACCGGGCAGTCCGGTCGCATCAAAGCGATCGGGAGACCCGGAAAGCCCGGCCCGGATCCCACGTCCAGAACGGAAACCGTCGCCGAAGGCAACTGAAGCCCGAGAAAGATCGACTCGCAGTAGTGGCGCACGACGGCATCCGCCAGAGATGTGACCGTCGTCAAATTCAAGGTCCGATTCCACCGGCACAAAAGCCGATAGTGTGCCTCCAGGTTACTTGCGAGGTCCGCGGAAGGCAAAAAAAGACCGTTCAGACTATCCCGCAGCAGCGATGTGAAGATGTTCGCCTCGTTACACACCAAGAGACAAATATACGTCGAGAATCGCGACAGCGGCCGGGGTAACACCCGGAATGCGTGCGGCCTGCCCGAGCGTCTCCGGCCTCACCCGCTCCAGCTTGCCGCAGATCTCCCTCGAAAGACCCGGAATACCGGAATACCGAAATCCGCTCGGAATTGCACGACCTTCGTTTCGTTGCAAGCGCTCAATTTGCCGGTCCTGCTGGGCGATGTACCCCGCGTACTTCAGTTCGGTTTCGCAGTTGACCACAACCTCACGCAACGGCGCCTCGCCCAGAACCGAGTGTACCCAGCCTTCGAGTGAAGCCAGGCGTGACTCGGGCCGGCGCAGCCACTCGACAACCAGTGGACGACCGTCCACAGTCACACGATGCAGCTGCGGGTCGATGCGCGTCCGGGCCAACGCTTTACGAAGCTTCCGCTTTTGCTCTTCCTTCGCCGAAAAACGGCTCCAACGTGCTTCGGGCACCAATCCGACCCGTCTCCCAACGGGCGTGAGCCGCTCGTCAGCATTGTCGATGCGCAACTGCAGGCGGAACTCAGCGCGGGACGTGAACATCCGATACGGTTCGTCGGCGCCCTTGGTGACCAGGTCGTCAATCAAAACTCCGCTGTAGCCGTCAGTGCGGTTCAGGACTACCGGAGGTCGTGAACCTGCGCGCTGCGCTGCATTGATCCCCGCCAGCAATCCCTGAGAGGCAGCTTCCTCGTAACCGGACGTACCGTTGATCTGCCCCGCGAGAAACAGGCCCTTAAGACTCTTCACCTCCAGCGAATGATCCAGTTCTCTCGGATCGACGGCGTCATACTCGATTGCGTAGCCAGGCCTGATCATCTCGGCCTGCTCGAGGCCCGGGATCGATGCCAACGCCGCAGTCTGTACATCGATCGGCATGCTGGTGGACATGCCGTTGACATACACCTCGTACGTGTCGAGACCCTCCGGCTCAAGAAAGATCTGGTGACGGACCTTGTCAGGGAACTTGACGATCTTGTCTTCGATCGAAGGGCAGTACCGCGGCCCGATTCCCTCAATCTGCCCGCTGTAGAGGGGGGACCTCGGAATCGATTCGCGCAGGATGCGGTGCGTCTCCTCGTTGGTGTACGCGATGTGACATTGGATCTGGGCGCGATCGATCCGGTCCGTCAGGAAAGAGAAAGGCGTCGGGTTCGGGTCACCACCCTGAGGTTCGAATCGCGACCAGTCAATCGTTCGGCCGTCGAGACGCGGAGGAGTTCCGGTTTTCAGCCGCGTCCACCTCAAACCCAACGTGCGCAGGTGGTCGCCGAGCAAATTCGAAGGTGGCTCACCATTGCGCCCACAGTGATACGTGTTCTCGCCAACATGCGCCAATCCGTTCAGAAACGTCCCCGTAGTCACCACGACGGCGTCTGACGAGAGAACGCGGCCATCGCGCAACTGAACTCCGAAAACCCTCCGGCCGCCGGCATCATCCGCTATGGCGAACTCCGCGACCTCCGCCTGGAGAATGCGCAGCATGGGCTCCTGTTCGAGCAGTTCACGCATTCGAATTCGATACTGCTTTTTGTCACACTGCGCTCGAGGCGACCAGACAGCAGGTCCCCTGCTCGTATTCAACAGACGGAACTGTATACCGACCGCATCCGTCACCTCGCCCATCACCCCGCCCAACGCATCCACTTCGCGAACCAGGTGACCCTTCGCGATGCCGCCAACGGCAGGATTACACGACATCTGCGCGATCAAGTCCAAATTCATCGTAATGAGGGCTGTTCTCAGACCCATCCGCGCGCAGGCCCGAGCGGCCTCGCAGCCAGCATGGCCCGCACCAACCACGATGATTTCGTAAGCGCCGGGACGTGCAGCGGGTTGCATAACAGCCCTGTGTATCTTCTATTCTAGGGAAGTGCGGGGAAGCGGCACAACGCGCGCCTACTGCATAACCTCTGTTTATTCTGGAGCCTTATCATGAAAGTTTTTATTATAGGCAGCGGTGGCCGCGAACATGCGCTGGCTTGGCGGCTGAGCAAGAGCTCGTCTGTCGAGGGTGTCTATGCAGCGCCCGGGAACCCTGGTATTGCTCGCGTCGCGCAATGCGTGAAAGCTGCAGCGAACCCCGCCGGGTGGCTCGAAGCAGCGACGACGACGAGCGCTGACCTGACCATCGTCGGACCCGAGCTGCCGCTGGTTTCGGGAGTCGTGGACGCCTTTCGCGCGGCGGGCCGAGCCATCGTCGGCCCGACCCAGGCTGCCGCTCAGCTTGAGGGTAGCAAGGTCTTCGCAAAGGAGTTCATGGTTCGCGCCGGTGTGCCGACCGCGGGATACGTGGAGGCGGACACCGAAGCGGACGCGCTCGCGGCAGCGGAGCGGTTCGGTTACCCGGTGGTCCTCAAGGCTGACGGCCTTGCCGCGGGTAAAGGCGTGATCATCGCGCAGAACCGGACGGAGGCGCTGGCCGCTATTCGCGGGTTACTGTCCGGAGCCCTGGTTGGCAGCGCCGGCACCCGCATTGTGGTCGAGGAGTTTCTGCCGGGCGAAGAGGTCAGCTTCATCGTGATCTCGGACGGTCGAGACTGCGTCCCGCTCGAGCCGACACAGGACCACAAGGCTGTGCGTGACGACGATACCGGCCCCAACACCGGCGGCATGGGCGCGTACTGCGATTCACGCATTCTCGACGACGACCAACGCGCCGAGATCATGGAGCGCATTGTCCGGCCTACGATCGATCAAATGCGCGTGGAGGGTACACCGTTTACCGGGTTTCTCTATGCCGGTCTCATGATGACCGCCTCCGGTCCGAAGGTGCTCGAGTACAACGTTCGGCTGGGCGATCCGGAAACGCAGGCCCTGCTGCACAGAATCGACAGCGACCTCGCCGAGGTGCTTCTCGCGGCTGCGCGTGGCAGCCTGGCTGGTGCGGATCTGGCGTGGAAGGCATCGCCATCCGTATGTGTCGTGCTCGCGGCCGAGGGGTATCCGGGAAAACCGCGAACCGGTGACGCGATCACCGGCATTGAGGATGCCGAGGCGATGGGCGCGACAGTGTTCCATGCCGGGACGAAGGCGGGCGCGATTGCGGTCGAAACGGCCGGGGGCAGGGTGCTCGGCGTGACCTCTTCGGGAGACGATCTCGGCTCGGCAATTGCGGGCACATACAACGCGGTGGACCGGATACAGTTCGAGGGGATGCACTACCGCCGCGACATCGGCCGCAAGGGCCTGAAGCGCTGGGCCGCAGGGCGCTAAGTGCGCTAGAATAAGGCAGATCGGGGACGTAGCTCAGTATGGATAGAGCGGCCGCCTCCTAAGCGGCAGGTCGGCAGTTCGAATCTGCCCGTCCCTACCACACCCGTCAGAAGGCCGCAAAAACGCGCAAATTAGCGTCTTCAACGCAGCAAAACGTCCCAACTTGCGCAATTTTGCACGCTGATTACGCATGGCGCACGGCGCCGGCGACCGGACGGGAGCCGAGAGGCACCATCGTGAAGAGGGGGGCGGAGCGGTCCCGCTTCGCGGCGATCGCCGCGGTCCGGATGACGGCCATGTCGCCGGAGTCCTCGTTCAGAACGAGGACGTAGCGCGCGTCGGGAGTGACGATAATCGAGGACGGCTTACGGCCGACCGCAACGCCGGCGATCACCTTCCTGGTATCGATATCCAGGATGGTCACCTCTCCGGAGAACGGATTCGCCACGAACAGGAAGTCGGTATCGTCGGTGGCGCACTCAGTCATGACTCCGGGCGCACGGCCGGCGAGAGCAGTCTCGGCGACCTCGGTTGTGAATGGGTAGACCACGACGACGGCGTCCATGCCCTCGCCGGTGATGAACAACTGGCCTCCGTCGGACTTGAAGCAGAGATGCTCGGCGCGCACTGCGAGCGGAAGCTGCACGACAACATGGCCGCTCCTCGCGTCCGCGACGGTGAGCAGGGGTTCATCGGCGGCCGCCAGCAGGATCTGGTGGTCGTCGGAGCGAAAGCGAGCGAGCGACAAATTCCTGCCGCCGCCAAACAACTGGCAACTCCGGTTGCCCGTGTCCACCAACCCGAAGCGGTCGCTTTCAGAGAAGCACACCACAGCGCGCCCGCCGTCCGAAGACAGATCGAAGTCAACTGGGTCAAGCGGTAGCGCGATTGGACGTTCAGGCCGGAAACTCTGGAGAGGCACCCGAACGAGCAGGCGGGGCTGCCGGCAAAGCAGCCAGAGAGCTTTGCCGTCGGGGGAAACCAGCATCGATACACAATTCCGCGCGACTGCCACCCGCCGCTTCACGGAGAGGTTCTCAGTCGTGATCTCGTGCAGGTGCCCGTCGGCCGCGGTGAGCGCATAAACAGCCGGAGCGCCACCGGGAGCCGCGACGGCCGTGGGATTCCCCTCGACAGGAACGTGACGCGCGAGGGTGAACGTAGCAAGGTCCACGACCGCGATCGCTTGCCCATCATGGTTCGCGACGAAGGCATATCCGTCGTATCCGGAGCTTCTGCGCGGGCCGCACGCGACGGCCGCGACAGCGGGGGCAAGCAGGAACTGCCTTCTGGACAGCAATCGCATCCATTGTAAGCGGCCCCGGCGGGAATGCGGGCGTTATACTGAAATCCCTGGCCACCCGGCGCCAGCGCGCACCCGGATGAAGTCTCGCCTCATGATTGCGATGGCCTGCTACGCCGCGCTCGCGGTGCTCGCACTGACGACTCTGGACGGCGTTTTCCGCGCTGCGGTCGGCATCCTTCTGGCCGGTCTTGCCCTCAGGACGTGGATCGCCGTCAAGATGCGTGACTGACTTCTCTCTGCCGTGATTTTTGGCACAGACGAAGGCCGCAGTTCCGTTTTGGTTTCCATTCTGAAACACGGCGGATCGTCTCGTGGTTGACGGCCCCACAGCAGTGCCTTCCGTTCTCTCCCAAAGCCCTTACACGTCAACTAAGTACGATCCGTCCCTGACCTCAGGTGTTCGCTCTTTCTTCTCTGGCTCAGTGCGTGCTTTAGGACCCACGTTGCTAAGTAAAGCGGGCGAACGGAAACGGGGACGAAATGAGCATGCGCTTGAAGGTGAAAGAGGCAGAGGAACAGGGACGGAAAGCGAAGCGAGACCAGGTTATCCTCGATCACCTTCCTCTGGTGAAGGCCATCGCGATTCGGGTTCACGAGAATCTTCCGGTGCACGTTGACATCGACGATCTGGTGCATGCCGGCATCATCGGCCTGTTCGATGCCGCGTCAAAGTTCCAACCCGAAAAGCGCGTTGCGTTCTCGAGCTACGCGAAGCACCGGATCAAGGGCGCGATTCTCGACAGCCTCCGGCAACTTGACTGGGCTTCGCGGGACCTGCGGAGGCGTCACAAACAGGTGGAAGCCATCACGCGCGAGCTCTCGACCCTACTGCAACGCGTGCCGACCGAATCGGAGATGGCGGCGAAGATGGGTGTCGAGGTAGAGCGCTGGCGTCAGATGATCAGCGATCTGCAGTGTGTGGGTTTGATTTCGATCTCGGCACGGAGGCCGGACCAGGAGGACTTGCCGGCGCCGGACTACCCGGCGAAATCGGAAACGCAGCCGGACCAGATGTGCTCGCGCGTGGAATTGCGCACTATGCTTGCGAAGGCGATGAACAAACTGCCGGAGCGGTACCGGAAAGTCGTGGTGCTCTACTACACGAAAGACCTCACGATGCGAGAAATCGGCGGGATTATGGGCATTAATGAGAGCCGGGTCTCGCAGATCCACAAGTCGGCGCTCGAGAAGATGGCAGTGGCGCTGCAATCCGAGGGAATCACATCGAGCGGAGCGTTCTGACCGGGCTTGCACAGCCGCGCGACGGGCTGCTAGGGCTTGAATTTCCGGAGCAGTGTGCCGGGCGGGAGGAACTGCCAGTCCTTGTCTACTTCGAGTTCGAGCGGATGCGGAACAGTGGCCGGCGAGCCGAAGTTCATGATCAGGTTCCGGTCTGGTGGTGCACGGCGCAGGATGCCGAGAGCGTGGCGGCTTTCAAAGGCCGCGGAAGCGGCAACCCGCGACGCGGGAAGAGAAGGGCTCAGGTAGATGATTCCGGTGAAGATGTCGCCGCAAGTGTCCGCCTGCAGAGCGGTGAAGGAGGCGAGCGAGCTGCCGAGCGCCGCCACTTCGATCCGAATGCCCCGGGTACCCGCGGTCGGATCGGAGGCCGCCTGTGCGAACTGAGAAGCGTCGAACAACTCGAGCCCGTTCTGGATGGCGGTGTTGACCGCGTCGGGCGCACCCGGCTGGATGAAGTACGGCACGGGCGTGTCTTTGTTGTTGATGCCGGAGACCATGCTGTCGCCGCACGGGCCGAGGTAAGCGTCGCCGTACCAGGTGATTAACTCGAGCAGAGTGGTGGGCTGGCCCGCGGCGGTCCAGAAAAAAGTCGGATCGTCGATCCCCGGGACGGCCGCGCCGGCAGCCATGTCATAGGTCCAGTACACGCCGAGGGAGGGATTCGCGGGTGAGGCAGCATCCATCCGCGGTATCAGCACCACGCTTCCCGAGGGATTCGCCTCCCTGATCGTGGACACGGCGCGGAGGAAATTGGCGCCCGTTGCCGCGGTAATGTAGTCTTCCCAGTGATAGAGCGCCGTGCCGCCGTCGATATGCACCGTTCCGGACGCGCCGGCTGTTACCTGCGCCAGGAAAGCGCCGGATGCGGTGGAGCGTGCGATCTCCTGGCCGTCAAGGGACACCGGCGTGTTGGGAAGCGGCTGCAGAGTCCGGTCGAGGATCCACCCCGCGAGATACGCCGCACCGGCGCTGACGGGCAACTCGACGACGGGACTGCAGGAGGTCCGGGAATCGTAGCAGATCTCGCACGTGTGCACGCCCGTCGCGAGGCCCTGCGGGACCGTGAAGGCAACCTGATCCTGCCCGAGGAACGCATTCTTGGCGGCGGAGATCACCGGAATCGCAGACCCGTCAACATAGACGTCGGGCGTGCGGGCGAAGCTGACCCCGGCCGAAACGGTTTCGGCCGGGCCCAGGCCGGTGGCATATGCGATCATCACGTCGCCCGGTTTGGCAGGGACGACGAAATCGATGAGGGAGTAATCGCTATTGCGCTGGATGGCGGGAAAGCCGCCGCGCTCGAGGTCCGAGCCGCCGGAATAATTGGGATAGCGCGGCACGGTGAACACGGAAGGAGCATAGACCTTGATCTGCTTCTGCTCCACGCCGCTTTGGATTCCATTGCTCTCTACCACGAAGGAAGCCATACCGGCCGAGACTCCGTACGGCACCTGGGCATTGATCTGGCCCGCCGAGACGAAGAACAGCGGAATCGGCGTGCCATTGAGGTAGGCCTTAGTCTGGCCGCCGCACGCAACCGCCGAGAGCGGGTCACCGGTCTGCTCGGTGCAACTGGAAAGGTTCTGGCCGTAGATGGAGATGATTGCGCCCGGTGCAATGTCCTTCTGCACTCCCGCGGCGCTCACCACACCGCCCGTGAAAATCGTGGGAGTGGATGCCTGCGCGTAAGCGGGCGTCGAACCGCCGAGAAGCACGCTTACCGCAATACACACCGGCACGACCGGACAGAGGGCGCGCATGTGGACTCCAGTCTGGGAGCGATTCTAACACGTGCGGGAACCTGGGACACTTCATGCGCGTGAAGCCGAAGTCGAAGCCGAAGTTGCTGTGCGCCTGCGCGTTCTGATACTATCCGCGTCCGAGGAAGGTCATGCCAAAATCCAACCGTCGCAGTTTTCTCATGAAGAGCACCGCAGCCGCTGCCGGGATCGCGGGCACCGCGGCCACAGCCGCCGCCGCGCCCAAGAAGGCCGCAAAGCCCACGAAAGAAGTGATCTGGACCGGCGGCAAGAAGCCCGAAAAACCTCCACTGTTCAGCCCCGTCGTCGTGTTCGGAGATCTCGTATTCATCTCCGGCATCGGCGCGCATTTCCCGGGGGATATCAAAGCGCACACGGAGCACGTTCTTCAGCAGGTCGCAGAGCGCCTCAAGGAGGCCGGCTCTTCCATGGAGAAGGTCCTCAAGGTCAACGTCTACCTGAACGACCTGAAAGACTATGCCGGGATGAACGAGGTCTTCCTCGGCAAGTTCGGCCCCGAGCCGGGCGTGCGCACCACGATCGCTGCCGCCGGCGGGATTCCCGGAAACTCGCTGGTGGAGATTGATTGCATCGCCTGCCGCTAGCGGTAGACAGTATGTTGATTCAACAGATTAAGGGGGGACTATGAGGACTCTGATCCTGGGATCGATATTGTTCGCGGCCGCCGTCGGCCCGGCCGCGGCCGGCGAGATCCGCGCCGGTTATGCGAAGTCCGACATCACACCGCAGGAGCCGTCCATGATGGCCGGTTACGACTTGCGCGACGCGCCTTCCGACGGCATTCATGGACACGACAAGCTCTACCTGCGTTGCCTCGCCTTCGACGACGGTTCGCGCAAGATGCTGTTCGTCGAGGCGGACGTGATCATGGTTCGCGACACGGAAGAATTCCGAAAGCGCATCTCCGATGCGACCGGCGTGCCCGTGGACCACATCCTCCTCGGCGACGCACACAACCACTCTGCCCCGTCTCCCGGATCCAAGGGCGAGAACGCCTGGGAAAAGCAATTTGCCTCGGCCCTCATCAGCACGAGCCGGAACGCCATCGCGAATCTCAAGCCGGTACGCATCGCGGCCGGCGACGGCGTTTCCCGGGTGGGCATCAACCGCCGTCATGTTGTGCCGGCCGACAGCGATTCCGCGCAGACCTTTGACGAGAACGCGCGCAGCCAGAGCTTCGGGAAGTACAAGACGGAAACTCCGGCCGCCATTCATGAGTTCGGCGGCGTGATGCGGCTCGGGGCGAACCCCGGCGGCCCGATCGACGACGCCGTTCAGGTGGTCCGTATCGACACGGCCGACGGCAAGCCGTTCGCCGTCATGATTCACTACGCGTGCCATGGCACCTCACTCGGTGGCCGCAACAGCAAGCTCTCGGGCGAGTGGATGGGGCGCATGCAGGAGTATGTGGAGAGGCGCATCCCGGGCGCCGGGTCCATGTACGTGCAGGGCGCGGCCGGAGACATCAACCCGCGCATTGTCGGCGGCCTCGATGGAAACAAGGACAACGTCGAAAACACCTGGGCGCTAGGCGAAGAGATCGGCCGTGAGGTCGTGCGCGTGCACCACACTCTCGACCCGCTGCCCGTCAACACCGAGATTCGGACTGAGACCAGGGATATCCGCCTCCCGCGCGCCTATCGGGAGTTGTTCGATGATTTCAAGGAGACCGTGGTCCACACACCGACAACCGCGGTCCGCATCGGAGACCTGATGTGGGTGACGTTCCCGGGCGAGTTGTTCCACGCGATCGGCCAGCGCGTGAAGGCCGCCTGCCCGGTTCCGCACGGATACCTCATGGGCTACACGAACGGCTACATCGGGTATTTCCCGGAACAAAGGTCGTTCGCCGAGGGCGGCTACGAGCCCGCGACGAGCCATCTCGACCCGCTTGCCGAGCCCATCTACATGCGGCAGGTCGAGGAGTTACTGAAGAACTTCAGGTAGCTGGCGCGCGGCCGCCCCAGCGGCGCGCCTCTTCAGATCGCGCCATAATCACTGAGCGGCTGCTGCTCCACGGCCGGCGCTCAGATGCCCGGTTCATTTCGATGAGCACAACACGACGCACCTTCCTCAAGACTGCTGCTGCAGCTCCGGCGGCGGGCCTGCCGCAGATTGCCACGAAGCCGGTGGATACGGTTGATATCGCACGCCGGCATCCCATCATTCGCACGCAGCCTACGCCCGAGTTCTTCGAAGGCATCCTTCTCGGCAACGGGGACATCGGTGTCTGCGTGACGGTCCGCACGGACGCGCTCGGCCTCCACATCGGCAAGAGCGACTCCTGGGATATTCGCGTCAGCGAGGAGCACGCCGCGCACATCCTGCCGTTTCGGGAAGTGTTGAAGCTCTGGGAAAAAGCCGCGGACGAGGCCCGGCGCAAGGGCCAGCCCGAGATGACCTACCTCGAGCGGAACACCGAAGCGTTCCGGCCCTACACCGAGCTGATGGAATCCTCCTACCGCAAGCCCTGGCCGCGGCCCTGGCCGTGCGGCATCGTCTGGCTGCACTGGGATTCACGCATGATCCGCGTCGTGCGGCAGGAGCTCGATATCGCCTCCGGCGTCCTCTCCGTCCTGCTCGAGCACGATGACCTATGCGGCACGGTGCGCCCCGTGACGCTGACCTGTTTCGTGAACCGGCTTACAGGCCACATCTCGGTGAGCAGCGATGGGCCCGCACCGGTAGTCTCCCTCGCGTACTTCCCCTGCCGTGATGCGGAAGCTAAGCTGCCGCACCCCGAGCTCGAATGCGAGGACGGGCGGTTCTCCTGCCGCCAGGACCTCCCCGCCACCGCGCCGACGGAAGCGCAGCCCTCGCCGCCGCGGTCTCCTCAAGACCGCAACTTCGCACTTTGTTGCGTGGCCGGCGGCGAGTGGGTGGCCGAGAAGGCCGGCCCGGAGGAGATGCGTGCGCTCCTTCGCAGCCGCGGCGCTCAGCCGCTGCGGCTCGACCTCACGCTGTTCACTCCCCGCGATCATCCGGACAACGTGACCCACGCGCGGGCGGAATGCGAAAGGCTCGCCGCGGTTTCGGTGGCCACGCTGCAGCGGCATTCGTCCGAGGCGTGGGCGGAGTTCTGGCGGAAGTCCTCCGTCGAGTTCGCGGACGCCGAGCTCGAAGACCTGTGGTATCGGAACCAGTACTTTCTCGCCTGCTGCCTCGCGCCCGGCAAGGTGGCGCCCGGCCTGTTCGGCAACTGGACCAGCGGGAAGATCGGCACCGCCTGGCACGGCGACTACCACATGAACTACAACACCCAGCAGGTGTGGTGGGGCGTGTTATCGAGCAACCACGTAGAGCAGCACGAGCCCTACACCCGCCTGGTCGAGAGCCTCATGCCCATGGCCGAATGGAATGCGCGCGTGCAGTTCGGGCTGCCGGGCGGGTGTTTTCCGCACTCGGCCTACCCTGTCCCGAGCGCCGTAAACCCCTACCCCACGCCACCCTGGGGCTACGAGATCTGTGAAACCCCCTGGACCGTCCAGAGCCTTTGGTGGCAGTACAAATACACGCTCGACCGCGATTACCTCCGCCGCGTATACCCCATGCTCCGCGCGGCCGCGGATTTCGTCACCGCCTATGTGACGAAGGAGGACGACGGCAAATACCACATAGTTCCGACCGTCTCACCCGAAAACTGGGGCGCCACGGTAGACTTCCGCCTCAACCGCGATTGCATCATCGACCTCGCGCTCATTGGGTTCCTCCTCGACGCCATGCTCGACGCCTCGCACGTGCTCGATGTGGATCGAGACAAGCGGCCCCGCTGGGAGGACGTGCGGCGCAACCTTGCTCCGTACCCCGAGGTGGACGGCCCGTTTGGCCGCGTGTGGCTCGACATACGCAATGCGCCCGCCGAGTGGGTGTACAACGTGCCCGTTACTCTTGCGCCCGTCTTCCCCGCGGAGCAGGTCGGGCTGAAGCTCCGCCCCGAGCTGCTTGACATCGCGCGCCGCACTGCGCGGACCGTGCGCCTGGAGGGCGGCAACGACCTGGTGTGGCAACCCCTGGTGCGCGCGCGCCTCGCCATGCTCGATCTCGACTGGTTCAAGCGCGAAGTCCGCTACTGCCTTACGCCTCTCGGTGTTGCCAACGACCGGGTGCGGCAAGTCGGCGGACGCTACTACGACGGCACGCCGTTCGATTTCATGATGCGTATGGGCGTCTGGACCGAGAACCTGTCTTTGCCGGCCGTTCTGAACGAGTGCATGCTCCAGAGCTACTCCGGCGTCATGCTGCTGTTCCCGAACACGAAGAACCTCGGGAAGGCCCGATTCCGCGATCTCCGGGCAGCAGGTGCGTTCCTGGTATCGGCCGCATGGGACGGCAAGAAGGTATCGGCGGTCACCTTGACGAGCGAGAAGGGCGCGCGCGCAAGAGTGTGCAACCCGTGGTCTCCGCGGCCCGCTTCCGTCCGCAGGGTTCCCGCGGGAGATACGGTCGCCTCCGAGGAGCGCGGTGGCATTCTCGAATTCGCCACTGAGCCGGGCGCAACGTACGAGATGGGCGTCAGGGGATCGTGAGCGCGGTGAAGATGCCGCTGCGCTTCAGCGTTTCCACGCCGGCTCGTCTGCGAGGATGTGCTTCGCCAGTACCCCGAAGCTGAAATCCGTGCAGACGCGGTGCTGCAGGTAGCGCACCACGTCCCGCCGTTTTCGCGGGTTCGAGAGGTAGCCTTCCACCAGCGTGTTCAGGTGATCCACGCTGCGGTACATCACCTGGTTGCCCGCCTCGCCCATCGCCTGGTGGAAATCCGCCTTGTAATCGAAGAGCACCAGACCGCCGCAGGCAAAGCAGCCCATCACCTTCGGCGAAATCCCGGAGTTGTAGCCCAGGTTGATGATGTCCACGATGACATCGCTGTTCATGAACAGCAGCGGCAGCTCCGTGAAGTAGTCCAGGCACTTCCGGAACTTGATGCGGTACTGGCTGCGCAGCCTGGTCACGGCGTCGGGTTCCACGAAGTTGCCGTAAAAATCGAACTCCCGCGTCAACCCCGTCAGAACATCGAGCCGGACCTTCGTGTTCCCCACAACCTCGATCTCTTCGTGCGCGAACTGCCAGAAGAAACTCTGGTTAGGATCGAGCCGCAGACGCTTGCGTTCCGCGGGTTCGATGGCATCGATCTCAGCCCTGAGGAGGTCCCATAGGCATTCCGTAAGGCGGTTCTGCTTTGCCGCCACCACGCGAGCCTCAATCCCGGCCAGCACCGCATCTTTCCTGAAGGCCAGGGCTTCGGCGGCGTTCATGTAGACGTTGCCGGCGAAGGCCATGCGCGTGCGGAAGGCGCCGCCCGGGGGCGTGCGATAGGCGTGATGCACGAAGTTCGGGTAAGCCGGCTGCAAGAACAGCCGCACCTGCCGCGCGGAAATCACGCCCAGCTTCTCCATCGCGGCAACGTGGCCTTTGTCTGGCGAGTAGTGGATATAGAGCGGATGGTCCAGGGCCTTTCGAAGCCGGCCGATGCAGCCTGCGGTTGACCCCTCGGCCGTGGTGGGCAGCGGCGCCAGCAGTTGTTTCGGAAACTGCAGCAGGCCGTGGTCCCAGAGCATCACGACCGGTATCTGCAGGACGTCGCGGAAGACGTTCTCCTGCTTCGAGGTGACGCACAGCAGCACATAGAGTGCGTTCGGCAGCGAGACAGCCACATCGGGACGGAACCTTCTCATCGCCTCGATGGCGTCCTCGATGTAGACGTCGTTCCGGCTCGCGAAACCAGCCACGTCGAGCTCGAAGAGCGTCGCGCCCAGGCCGCGCAACTCGTCGGCCATTTCGACGGCGAAGTTGTAGTCCACCCCGCCGAACCATACGTGAGGCGGCAGCGTGACCACGATGCGCATCCCGCTGAGGGGGCCCGGCGTCATGTGAGCCTCCTCCACACGGCCCGCGCAACGTGAAACCCGAAGACGGCCAGGCGGCGCGCGAAAGCCAGCATCCCGCGGGGTGGCGCCGGCGGCGCGTCGAAGATCGGTATCCCGAGCTCCCGTGTCCCGATCGCAAGCCGCGCCACGCGGACGCCGAGCGCCCGCGGGTCATCTCCCCATCCCAGCGAACGGGGCGCCCGCGGCTCGGGAATCTCCAGTGCCAGAGTCAGCTCGTCGCGCCCCGCAGCCAGTTCAGCGGGAATCTCGACTACGCGCCTGTGCCCCTCGCGATCCGGGCCGAGCAGCCATTCAGCCAACACCTTCCCATCCACCTTCACCCGGACCGGCAGTTGCGGCGCGCGATCCGATACCGCGCAATCGGTGATGATGAAGCACGCGGGCACGCCGGTTCGTAACGGCTCCTCGAACGGCAGCGTGATGGCCGCTTCCGTGCCCACCGTCCACGAGCCATAGCGGTCCGGCGGCGCCCACTGCGGCCCCAGACGCTCCCCGAGGAACGCGATTGCGTTGCCGCCCTCGGTGAAATCGATCACCTCTCCCACACGGTATTTGGACGACCCCGCCGCGCTCAGCCGCAGCTTCGTGAGCCGGAATCCGAGCGGCCGCAGATCGGTACCCGGCCAGCGCAGCTCGACGGGAGTGCGGGGCGACTCGACATGGAACTCCACCTTGACCGGATTCCGGGCCGCGAGCAGATCCGGCGGAAGCACGAGTCTCCGCTCCTCGGTCCAGCGCGTCCCGATGCGCCAGTTGGCCACCGCTCGCCCGTTCACTTTCACCAGCACGCCGGCGTCCGGGTGCTCGTCGTTCACCACGGCGTCCGTGATGGTGAACACCGCCGTCACCGGGCCGTCAATCGCGTCCACGAGCCGCAGATCAAGGCTCGCGTCGGGCCCGAGCGTCCAGGTCCCCAGATTGTCGGGGCGCCCGAAACACTCGCTGATGCGCCAGGCGCCTTCGCCGCTCTCGGTGAAGTCGATGGTGGCGCCGAGGGCGCTGTCGAGCCGGTGGATGCTCTCGAAGTTGAGCCTCTGGATCTTGATGCTCAGCTCCCGCGGATCCTCGCCGACCAAAGGCTCTCCGCGCGCGCGCTTGACCTTCTCCACAGATTGCGGATTCTCCGCTCGGAACTCGAGCCGGCAGGACTTCTTTCCGGCCATCAGGCGTCCCGGCAGCAGCGCCTTGCATGTGGTGATTTCGAATCGCTGGTACACGGTCCAGTGCTCTACCTCTTCGCCCTCGAAGAACACACGCAGGCGCAGTGGCTCGCGCTCGGGCCCGATGAAAGCCTCGGCCACCCGCGCGCAGACCAGCAGGTCTTCAGCGAGCCCTTCGGGCGGTGCGAAGACCACGGCCGCACAATGGCCCTCAATCCACGTGCCCGTGAAATCCATGGCTCCCCAGTGGCCGTCTTTGTAACGCGCGGACTCCGACGTGGACGTGAAATCGATCACCTGGCCCGGTCCAACCACAGCTACGGAATACTCTTCGGTGCTGTACGCGAAGAAGGACCGCATCAGGTCTTCCGTGTACTTCCAGGCGTGCGAGCGGTAGAGGCGCTCCTCGCCCACTCGCGGCCGGCCCTTCCGCACGTGCGTGGGAAACGGCGTTTCAGCCGCAATCAGGAATTGCCCGATGAACTTCTTGAACACGTAATGGTTCGCGTTCAGAACCAGAAAGTCGGGTATATGCCCACCAGCCTTCTTTACTGAATCGCTCTCCACCGCACACGTTTCCAGGCAACGCGCCACGGCGCCGAGGCTGTAGCGCAGTTCGCGCGGCCAGTCCGTCACGCGTTGGATGCTGCCCGGGTCCAGCCCGCCCGGGTCCAGCCCGAAATCGAAAATCAGCGCGCGGTAGTTCGTAAGGCGTTGCGCGGCGCTCAGTCCGCCCGTTCCGTTACGCATCGGCACTGCGCCGGCCGGCGCCGCGGTTGCCGTCAGCAACCCGGGCACGTACTCGAGCGGATGCTCGAATCCCATCCCGGCGATCGCGCGCGCCGACAGTTGCAGCATGCGTGGATTGTTGCCTGCGTACAGAAACCGTGCATCGCGCGGATACACCGTGAGGTTGGCGGCCAGGTAGGGCAGCGCGTGTTCGGGCGCGTAGTAGACGAAATTCCGCTGCTCGTTAGCGTCGGAATGGTACTGCGCCGTTTGCACGGCGCCCAACACGTGCTCCACCGCACGCACATACCGGGCCTGCGGGCCGGCGGTGAAATCGATCTCCTCAACCGCCTCCTCAGGCGCCCCCCAGGAACCTGCCTGATGATGCGCCACCGGATCTTCGAGGCCCCAAACAAATTCCTGCGGGTTGTTCTCCAGCTTCAGGTCGAGGCGGTGGGCCAGAGTCGCCACGCGCGTGTGGTCGCAGTGGTAGCCCTTCAGCCTTTCGGCGAGGCTCTCGCTGCGGCCTCCGTAATAGAGGTACAGACGCTTGCAGATGTTCGCATCGGCGTGCCAGCCGTGGATCATGCGCTCGTCGAAGCCCTCGATATCGAACAGCGCCTGGCGCGGGAAGAGCTGGAAATCGCCAGGAGAATCGAACCGCATGTAGGGATAGGTGACGGAGATTTCTTCCAGGTGCAGCTTGCGCCCCAGTTCCTCGCACGCGTGCATCACCGCCTGCGGATCGCTGCGCGGGAACGACTCCCACAGCGGCTCGGGAAGCTCGAAGCGCGGCAGTATGTACTGGCCGTCCGCCAGCGCGGCCGCCGCCTCCGAAAGCCCTGTAAGCGCGCCGAGCGGCACGAAGATCATGTCCGTGTTCGTCAGCAGCACCCAGTGGTTACGCGGGTTCGACCTCCGCAGCGCGATGTTGCGCGAGTGCGGCTCGAGCGCCGAAAGGTGTGTGGGACCGGCGAGCTTCGCGTGCAGTTCAGGCCGCACCCGGAAAACGCGAAGGCACGCCTTCGCCCTCACGGTCAGCGTGTCATAGATCGCTTCGATGAAGGTGGGCAGGTCATTGGGCGTGTTGTAATCCGTGAAGAGAATCTCGTCGTCCGGATCGGTCAGCACTTCCGCAATGCAGTTCAGGCTGATTGCGGCACGCTTGTGCAGATTGTACCCGTGAGAGTCGTTGCGCCCGTATAGGATTACCGAGATCATTCACTTGGCTTGGCGGCCTTTCGATGTCCTGCTTCCGCGCGGCTCTCCGCGAGGCCGCCCCGCGCCGCAGCCGGATCAAGAAGTATAGCCCAGCGCCATCCTGCCGGTCCATGCTAACACTGAGGGGTTTGCCCGAACGCCCCAGCCGATGTCAATCCGGCTCGAAGACTTCTTTGTAGACGCGGGCCAGCGACGGATCCTGATCTTCTTTCCGCAGAAAGCAGTTGCCGATAGCCAGGCACTCGATGCCGGTCCCCATGAAGCACCGAAACGCATCCTCCGGCGTGCACACAATCGGTTCGCCGCGAACGTTGAAGCTGGTGTTCACCAGCACGGGGCAGCCGGTGCGCTGCTCGAATGCGCGAAGCAGCGCGTGGAACCCCGGATTAGTTTCGCGATGCACCGTCTGGATGCGCGCCGAATAGTCCACGTGCGTCACAGCGGGGATTTCGCTGCGCGGGACATTCAGCTTTTCGATGCCGAAGAGCTGCTGCTCCTCAGGCGTCATCGCTCTCCGCCGCGCCTCGCAAACCTGGCCGACCAACAGCATGTACGGACTGTCCGCGTCGAACTCGAACCAGGCGCGCGCCTCCTCGCTCAACACCGCGGGCGCGAACGGACGGAACGACTCCCGGAACTTCACTTTGAGGTTCAGCACCGACTGCATTTTCGGAGACCGGGCGTCCGCCAGGATTGACCGTGCTCCGAGCGCGCGCGGCCCGAACTCCATTCGCCCCTGGAACCAGCCGACCGCCTTCCCGGCCACCAGCGCGTCCACGCAGGCCTCGCGCAGCGCCGCGTCTTCAAGCACGTTGAACCGCGCCCTGGCCGCGGCCAGGCGCCGCTCGATTTCGCTTTCGGTGAATGCCGGCCCCAGGTAGGACCCCTGCATACCGTCTCCGACTTGAGGCTCCCGCTCTTTCCGCGCGAACATATGGTACGCCGCCAGGGCCGCTCCAAGTGCTCCTCCCGCATCGCCCGCGGCCGGCTGCACCCAGATGTTCTTGAAGCGCCCGTCTCTCAGCACCTTTCCGTTCGCCACGCAGTTGAGCGCCACGCCTCCCGCGAGGCAGAGGTTGCGCGCACCGGTCTCTGCCGCGAGCGAGCGCGTCATCCTCAGCACTGCCTCTTCGAGCACCACCTGTACCGAAGCCGCAAGGTCCATGTGCCGCTGCATCAGCAGCTCTTCGGGTTTCCGCGCGCGGCCTCCGAACAGATCGTCGAACCGTGCGCTGGTCATCTTCAGGCCCGTGCAGTAATCGAAATAACTGAGGTCCAGGTGAAACGAGCCGTCCGGTTTCAGGTCGATCAGGTTGTCGAGGATCGGTTTCGCGTAACGGGGCTCCCCATAGGGTGCGAGACCCATGAGCTTGTATTCGCCCGAGTTCACCTTGAAGCCCGTGTAGTACGTGAATGCCGAGTAGAGGAGCCCCAGGGAGTGCGGGAAATGGATCTCCTTGATGATCTGTACGCGGCTGCCCTCGCCGTGCGCGAGCGAGGTGGTGGCCCACTCTCCGACCCCGTCCATCGTCAGCACCGCTGCGCTTTCAAACGGTGAGGGAAAGAACGCGCTCGCGGCGTGGCTCAGGTGATGCTCGGTGAACAGCAGACGGCTCGTGACGTCGTGCTTTCCGAAGCGCCGCAGTTCTTCGGTCAACAGTTTCTTCTGGAACAGTTTCTCGCGCATCCACAGCGGGACCGCCATCTGAAAGGAACGCAGGCCGCGCGGTGCGAATGCGAGGTACGTCTCCAGCAGCCGCTCAAATTTCAGAAAGGGCTTGTCGTAGAAGACGACATGATCGACTTCGTCGAGCGTCACTCCTTCTTCGCGGAGGCAGTATTCCACTGCGTGCGACGGGAACCTCGCATCGTGCTTTCTTCGTGTGAAGCGTTCTTCCTGTGCAGCGGCTGTGACGGCGCCATCGCGGACCATGGCAGCGGCGCTGTCGTGGTAAAAGGCCGATATGCCCAGGATCCGCATCGGTGTGCCGGACGCTTTCAGAAGATGGTGTAGATGAACGGCGCAATCGCGCTGCCCTGCGCGAGAATCACCAAGGCGCCGACGATCAGCATGATCACGATGATCGGGAGCAGCCAGAACTTCTTGCGCGTCTTCAGAAAATCCCACAACTCTGCCAGAAAGCTCATCATCGCCGCCTAGAATTGTTTCGCCATGGTATCCGGATCGGGGCCGGGCGGCTGTCTCACCAGCCAGTAACTCGCCGTGGCCGGATCCGGGCGGAGCCTCAGTGGATCCTTGCCCAGGAGCCGAAGCACCAAGCCTGCCGGAACAAACACTACTGCGAACATCACCGCCATGACCACCGGGTTCACCACGCGTGCCAGCAACAGGCCGAGCCAGGTCCAGAGCCTGTTGAGAGGATGGAGCACCGCCGGCCGTAAGAACGCCGCAGCCAGCATCATGCCCGCGATCGCCAGAGCCCATCCGCGGACCGAACGGCCCGAGCGCAGCGGCCACAGACCGGCTACTGCAAAGAACAGGGCGAATACGAGCCCGAAGCTGCGGTCCGAGGAGCCGCGCACGGCGGAGGCGCGGTCGAATTGCTCGTGCAGGCTCGCTTTCATGACTTCAAATCATAGCCCAACGCTGTGCCGAGGCCCCGCACCTCAATTTTGTGATTCGGCAGCGTGGTCTCCTTCAACTCAAAATCAGCCAGGCCCCAGTTCTCGTGATTGAAGATCATAGGCGACTCGAGCCGGCTCATCTGCGCGCCCCAGGCCAGCACGTCTTCGTTCGCCAGAAACGAGAGCCCCTTGGCAGCGATGCGCTCGAAGAGCCGGGCCTGCCCTTCCGGCGTCCACCCCGAACCGGTGCCGTGCTCGATGTGGTATATCCGCATCGGCTCCTCGAGGACTTCCTCTTGCGCGCCACCGTAGTGCGCGGCGTTGCAGAGCACGGAATCGAGATTCATCGAGAACAGGTCGAACTCCGGATAGCCGCGCAAATCGGACCAGCGCTCGCGGGCCAGCAGCGTGAAATCGCCGCAGCCGTTCGTGTGCAGGCAAACTGGCGCCGTGGCTCCCGGCTTTTCGTTCCAGCCGCACCCGTATGCCCTGAACGGCGTGGATGCCGCGAGCCCGAGAACATGGCTGCGGCCCGGCTCGAGCGCGAGATTCACGGCGTGAATCTCGCGTCCGCCGCTGTGGGCGAAAGCGGCGAGCACGGCGCCGCCGCTGTCTCGTACCTCAAAATCGGCAGCATCGGCGGTCTCGACATCGAGGAACAGAGGCCGCGCGCTCATCCCGGGCAAGCGCACCACTACCTCCGCCGGCCCGCCCACGGCTGCCATCGCTCCGGTTGCGGCTTCCCAGCGCCATCCCGCGCCCCAGGGGAGTGCAAGGTGCTGCTTTGGCGCCGGAGCCCGGCTGCTGCCGGCCCACCCGCACCAGAACACCCGGACTTCGGGCTCTCCGTTCTCCGTCGCCGCATCCGGATCCCGAAACTCCAGTCGAAGGACCCGGGTCCGGTCTGCACGGGGCGGCACAGCCAGGCGCGCAAACGTCAGACCGGCTACGCATACGTCCCCGAGCGTCTTTCCGGCTTCGTCGCGCAGCACCAATTCGAGCCTCCGCAGGCTCCACGCCTTCGAGGCTTGCACTTGGAGTCCGAGCTCCCGATGATCCGGCGCCCACGCCGGTACGATCAGTTCGGCACTGCCCTGAACTTCGCGAAACCACTCGCCCCGGTAGTCGTCCAGCTTTTTCCAGCCCGCACCGGGCACAAGACCAGATTCGCCAGGGAAGATGTCACTGCCCGGGGGCATCCTCCTCTGGAACGACGACCGTCTTTTCAGATAGGGGGCAACGTTTCGCGCCATACCGGCGAAACCACGCCACTCGACGTAGAACTTCAGCATCCGCCGCAGACGGGGCGACACGGGAACCATCAGCGGCACGAGCCGCCCGCCTTTGGCCAGTCTGTCGATGACGTGCTGCAGCGCGAACCACAGCTCCGCGACGCGATTCATTCTCCTGACCGGCAGTACACTTGGAGCCCGTGCGCCTCTTCGTGGCTGCGTGCGTTCCCAGCCCATCTGGAAGACGCGGAAGTTCAGAATGCGCGGGTCGCGTTCGGCCGGAAGCCCGCCCTTGTGCACCTCGAAGCGGAGCTGTTTCGGCAGCGGCGAAGTGAGCGGCAGGCGCAGCCGGCTTCGGCGATCCACGGTGACCCGGCCGAGTGTCTCCCCACCATCCCCCAGGATCTCGAGGTCGAGTGGTTCGCCGCCCGTGCCCGGGCCCGGTTCCAATTCCACCACCAGTGCGGAGACCGGCTCCGGCGCGCCTGTGATCGTCAACACGGCTTTCTGTCCTGCCCAGCGGAACGGCTCCTGCGCGGTGTAGCGCTCCACCGGCAGCCACCCTTTTCCAAACAGGATTCCCGAGTCCGGCGGCGCTATATCTCCCGGGCTCAGTACCGGGTGCCCCTCCGGCGAAACCCGGAACGTGCCTTCGCGCGCGTTGACGCGGATCAGGTGCGCGCGGCAATAGGCGAGCTTCTGTTCGATGGCCGGCTCCGCGCTGACGGCACTCTCGACGTCGTGCCTGTCGATGCGATACATCCGGCCCGGATCCAACTTCCGCTCCGCCAAGTAGGCTGCCAGTTCATCCGAGAACAGAATGTCGATGTTCGTCGCCAGAACGAACCGCCCGCGGGCGCGGCGGATGCCGGCGTTCTTCGCGATCATTTGATACAAGGGCAGCGCGCCAGCGTGCGCGTACGTGTTGTGCAGTTCGGGTGGGACTTCGATGAAGCGTACCTCGCACGGACCGGGATCCGCGGGCAGCGCGAGCGCCTCCGCCAGCCGCGGCCGGTCCGGCGGAGGGTTCCACTCCACGATGATCAGCTCGGAGGGAATTCCGTGCCGGCCGGCCTGTTCGATCCACCCGGTGGTGAAGGCCTGCATGCGGGCGAGCAGGTTGCCGCCGTGATCGTCGTTCCGCGCCGTCACCACCAGTGAGAGGTACGGCCCCGTGCCGCCCGGCGCATCCCCTTGTCCGGTGTCCTGGTTCATGCTGTCGCGCCCGCAGCCGGCTCCGCGGTGAGGCACAAGTGCCAGCCGAAACAGCGTTCCAGAACGCGGAACAGCGGCCTTGGCATCCAGCGGAAATACCAGACCTTCCGATAGCGGTATTGCACGTACTCCGGAATGCGGTACGGAAAGATGTGGTCTACCGCGGTCTCAGTCACCCGGAACCCGTGGTCCTCGAGCAGCCGGCGGCCACTCGCCCGCGAATAGCTGTACGTCACCGGGCATCCGGTTTGTGCCTCGGAATAGCCGGCGATGAGCCGGTTCAGCTTCCAGAATTGCCCCTTGCCGTACACGAACAGCACCCAGAGCACCTTCCAGGACCAACGGTTATACACCATGATCTTCACGGTCGTGCCCGCACCGGCGTACTTCCGCAGTTCCTCCACCACGCGCTCCGGGTGCGGCGTGTGGTGAATCACGCCGAAGGAGTAGATCAGGTCGTACCGCTCTACGGGAACCTGTTCGGAGAGCCGCTCGGCATCGGCCTGAAAGAACCGGACACGGTCCTCCAGGCCGAAGACCTTTGCCCGTTGCCGCGCCACCGCGAGCGACTTCTCGGTGAGGTCCACCGCGGTCACCTGAGCGCCGTGGCGCGCAAAACTCACGGTGTCGGTGCCGATGCCGCAGCCGATCTCGAGCACCTTCTTCCCCTGCCACTTCTCGAACTCGGCGAAGCCCGGAATGTGATACTCCACGAAGTATTTCCGCGCCTCCACTTCGTCGAAATACTCCCGGCTGCCCACCGGCTTCGGCGAATGGCGGATGTTGCACGGGCGCGCGTTCCAGTATTCGCTCACCTTCGAAATCGGCGTTTTCTCGAACGAGGCGGGCGTCTTCATGGTTTCTCTTCCGGTTGCGCCTGGTGCGGTTCCAAGCTTCTGATTATAGATGGGCCGGAGTTTCCGCCGCGGCGCTCTTGTTCGGTTCCGCCTCTTCGACGAGAGTCACCGTGCGCTCTTCCCGGCAGGGTCTTGGGCCGCGCCATGTTGCCGCCTCATTCTCGCTACCGCTTCGCGGCCACCACCAGCGCCACATCCTCGATCAGCATCTCCGAGCGCGTGTTCCCTTCCGCCGCGTTGCGGATGACGAGTTGATCGGCGTTCCCGGCGAATGACACCGGAACGTAGATGTCTGTCCAACCCGCTTCGGGCTTGACGCTTTTCTCCACCTGGAATGAATTGTTCTTGAGATCGAGGAGTCCCACGCCGATGCGGCCGCTCATCACTCGTCCGCGCACCAGGATGTACGGCATACCGGACAAATGAGACGGAATTTCAAACTTCAGCACGGCGGCGTAAGAGAAGCGCTCCGGCGCGGTGGTGATTCGGAGCGGACGGCCGCGCTGCAGGGTGGCGTGCGGGACGTTGGCACGCTCGAATTTGTCGAGCGCCAACACTCCTTCCACGCGGGTAAGCGGCTGCGTGGGGTCTTCGCAGCGAGCCGAGACCTCTACGATCGCCAGCGACGGCGGAGCGGGCAGCGGAAAGGCGGAAAGGGCACGCGGGAGCAGCCCGGCTTCGATCCGTTGCTTCACAACCGGCACCAACTGCTGGAAGATGATCCAGGCCTTGAGCCGCTCGCCCGTCTCCGTCATGTGAATCGCATCGATGAACAGGTCGGGATCTCTCGGAATCCGCGATGCCACATCCATAAAGGGAACCTTGCGGTCCTCCGAGTAGCGGCGTAAGACACAATTCTGAAAATCAGTCAGCCTGCGGATGTCGCCGTACCGGAGCGGCCACAATACCGTGTTCAGTTGCTCGTAGATGTGCTCGTGCCGCACGGGCGAGAGCCTCATTCCGTCGAAAGCAAACCATTGGAAGGAGCAGACCGCCAGTTGGCCGCCAATATGTCTCATCGCGGCATTGACTGCATCGAGGTCCGCGAGCACCCTGTGCAGTTGGAGCGGCAGTCTCAGGTCGTCGATGTCGGGGTTATTCTCATCGATCCCGGCGGGCCATTCCAAACGGTACGACGGCTTTTTCGGCTCGCCGATTGTGCCGAAGCCGGTCAACGTCTGGTCAAGCAGATTGCCGAGCGCCGAGTGCGTGCGGATCATCCGGGGCACGGGGTGCCGAGGCGTCAGTTCGTCCGGCTGAATGTTCCGGCGCGGTGCTGCGGCCGGACGCACCAGCAGGTTCGCCGCTGTGAACTGGTTCGCACCCTCATAGTAAACGGCCAGGTCGGGATTGAGAGGCAGCAACTCCCGCTGGAGGATCACGCTGATGTCCTCGGAGTTGATCCCTTCCCGTCCCGAGTTCAGCACCTCGAAGCGCACGTCGTACCGATTGGACCCGGCGTACCGGTTGAGCCAGTGGACGACGTGCTCCGGATAGGAGAAGGGGGCATTGTGCGCGTCGATGGTCGTCGAAGCGCCCAGAAAGGCAATGCGAACCGCCTTTGGCGGCTTTTGCAGCGCGAGCGGAGGGCCCCTCAGCCCGAAGGCATTCGTGACGAGGCCGTCGACGGTGGTCGTGTCCGGCGGGAACCGGTATATGGGGTGAACACTCGGCTCCGGCGGCTCGAACGCCAGAACCCTCTCCGGGAAATTGCGGAAGATGCTGACCGGCGAACACCGGTTCGCTTCCACGTAGTTCCGATTCCAGAGGTAAGCCGACTGCCACGCGAACAGCCCGCGCCTCTGGTAATCCTCAAAGCGCGCCCACGCCTCCTTGGAGGGCTTAGTGCGGTTCGGCAGGGGAGGTGGATCCTCCAGGAACCAGCGGCGGTCGGTTCCCGGCGCCGCGTATACCCCCTGAACGTACCGGACCGCGTACGACGCGTCGCGTGTGGCTGCCGGCTGCAGCGCGGCGGGAGAGACCGGTGCCGGCCGGGTGCCCGGGCCGAAGTCCGTGAACAAGCGCAGGCAGCCTTCGGCCAGGAACAGAGCGATTACTGTCGAGATTCCGGCTACCAGAACTACCCGGTAGTCTCTCCTCTTGGGCTCGGCTGTGCTTGAACTCAGCCCGCTGCCAGTGGGGACCTGCGCAGCGCCGAGCTTCGTGCGGTCCCGCGTTGCGCCTTTCGGTTTGCTTCTAGTCCGTCGCAAGCACCTGCTCCGGGCTGCGGGCTTCCTCTGCCGCCCGTAGCGTGCCGTACCCCAGCCGCAGGTAGTCCACCAGCCCTTCGAACCTCTCGGGCGAAAGAATGCGCCAGCAGTCCAGGACCGTTGCCCGGTTGCCGTTCCGGCCGAACCTGTCCGGTGTCAAGGCGCGGAACTCAGGCCACGGTGTGGTGATAGCCACCACGTCCGCCTGCGCGGCGCAATCCGCCGCGCTAGTCGCGAAAGCGACCGGTCCGGAAAGCTGCTTGCGCGCACTCTCCATGGCCGCCGGATCGTACACCACCACTGGAACGCCGGCGTCCAGCAGGTACTGAGCCAGGGCGACTCCTTGCGACTCCTCCACCACGTCGGTGTCTGCTTTATAGGCCAGGCCGAGGATGCCCGCCCGGCCGCCCTCGGGCAAACGCGAGATGATCAGCTTGCCCAGCCGCGGCACCTGCCGCTTGTTCATCTGGTGAGTCGCTTCAGCGAGCAGCGCTGGCGCGCCGTTGTCGCGCGCCAGCCTCGCAAACGCGATGTTGTCCCGCGGGAAGCACGGCCCGCCATATCCTACCGCACCTTTCAGATACTTCCGCCCGATCCTCGTGTCGCAGCCGATGGCGGCGGTCACCACGTCCACATCCGCGCCGGGCAGCGTCTCACAAATCTGAGCCAGCATGTTGGCGTAGGAGATCTTCGTCGTCACGAACGTGTTCACCGAGAGCTTCGTGAGCTCCGCGTTCACGAAGTTCATCCGGTTGATGCGCGGACTGCTCTCGCAGACGCCCGCGTAGAGCTCTTCCAGAATGCTGCCGCAGCGCCCGTCGAATTCCCCGATCAGGATCATGTCGGGATTCAGCATGTCGTGGATCACGCTGCCGAGCGCGATGAACTCGGGATTGTAGCAGAGCCCGAAATCGGGGCCGCATCTCTTGCCTGAGTGCCGCTCGAGCGCGGGCAGGAGCACGGTGTCCACCGAGCCCGGCATCACGGTGCTCGACAAAACCACCAGGTGCCAGTCCTTCTTCTTGCGCAGCGCGGCGCCGATTTTCTCCGCGGCCAGCAGCACGAAGCGCATCGAAAACCGGCCGTCCGGATCCGACGGCGTCGGCACGATGACGAAGGTCACCTCGGAGGCCAGGACCGCGGCTTCGTAGTCCAGCGTCGCCGAAAGCCGTTCGCCGTTCGCCGCGATCATCTCCTGGAGTCCCGGCTCGTTTACAGGCGCCTTGCCGGAGTTCACCGCTTTCACGAATTCCGGGTTCACGTCCACGCCTGTGACCGTGTGGCCTCTGTGCGCCATCACGGCGGCCATGGGTGCGCCAAGTTTGCCCAAACCGATGATTGAGAGCTTCATGAGCGTTATTCCTGTCGAACAATCGGCATGCGCCACCCGGTCCCGAACGCCCGGGACGTCACCTTCAAAACGGGAGCGGCTTGTTTTCGCTTGAACTCCGCAATTCGCACCAGATGCAACACACGGCGGACGGTCTGCCCGTCATACCCCTTCGCGATGATCTCCTCGGCCGACTGGCATTGCTCCACGTGCAGCTCGAGAATCTCGTCGAGCAGCTCGTACGGCGGCAGGCTGTCCTGGTCCGTCTGATTTGGACGCAACTCGGCCGAAGGAGCCTTGGTCAAGATCACCTCGGGGATGTCCGGCCGCCTGCGGTTGCGCCAGCGCGCCACGCGGTAGACCATCATCTTCGGCAAATCGGCAATCACCGCCAGGCCGCCGTTCATGTCGCCGTAAAGGGTGCAGTAGCCCACCGACATCTCGGACTTGTTGCCCGTGGTCAGCAGCAGCGAGCCGAACTTATTCGAGAGCGCCATCAGCAGGTTGCCGCGGATGCGCGACTGGATGTTCTCCTCGGTCACGTCCGCCGTCCGGCCTCGAAACGCCTCGGTCAGCACGGCATCGTAAGTCCGCATTATGTCGCTGATCGGCAGCGTGAGCATTTGGATGCCGAGATTCCGGGCCAGTTCCAGCGAATCATCGACGCTGCCGGAGCTCGAGTAACAGGAAGGCATCAGCACGCCGAGCACGTTTTCCGGTCCCATCGCGTCGGCGGCAATGGCCGCGGTCAGCGCCGAATCGATTCCGCCGGAGAGCCCCAGCAGTGTTTTCTTGAACCCCGTCTTTCCCGCGTAGTCGCGAACTCCGAGAACCAGCGCCTGCCAGATCTCGTCTTCGGTCTCGGCCACGTCTTCGGCGATAGGGCCTTTACCCGCCGCCAGGTCCACCACCACCACGTCGTCGCGGAATCCGGCGGCCCGCGCGATCAACCGGCCCGAGGCGTCGAAGGCGCAACTGCGGCCGTCGAAGATCAGATCGTCGTTCCCGCCGACCTGGTTCACATACGCCAGTGGCAGTGCGTGCTTCTCGGCCATGTGGCCGAGCATGCGCTCGCGCAGCCGCTGCTTCCCGGCGACGAACGGCGAGGCCGAAAGGTTCAGCACCGCTTCCGCGCCTGCCTGCGCCAGCACTTCCATCGGATCCTGGCGGTATCGCCGCCGGCTCCAGAAGTCCCGGTCGTTCCAGAGGTCTTCGCAGATGCTGATCCCGAGCCGGCGGCCTCCGAGCTCCAGGATCTGTGCCCCCTCGGCGGGTTCGAAGTAGCGGTCCTCGTCGAAAACGTCGTAAGTCGGCAGCAGGGTCTTGTGGAAGGTCTGGCCAACCGCACCGTTCTGCAGCAGGACCGCGCTGTTGTAGAGCGGTCTTCCGATATCGGCGTTGTTGGGCGTCGCCACCCCCACCAGAACCGGCGGCGCGGAGGCCAGCTCGATGGCGATCCGCTCGAGAGCTTCGCAACTGCGCCTTACGAATCCCTGGTTCATCAGCAGATCGCGCGGCAGGTATCCCATCAGCGCAAGTTCGGGAGTGACAGTGAGGTCCGCCCCCTCTTGTTGCGCCAGCCGTGCAGCTCGAATGATCCGGGAAGAGTTGCCGGCGATGTCACCGGCCGTAGGATTAATTTGGAGAAGAGCGACCCGCAACTCAGTATCCCACCCGAAACTGAATATCCGGAACCAGGATCAGACAAGTATACAGAGTATGTTACAGGGGGTTCAACTTCGCTGTCGAAACGGGGTGCGCGACACAAAAATGGAATTCGGTGGCCGGTTTTGTATCAGGGCACGGCTTCAGCCGTGCCGCAGGAATGGAAATCGAAGGCTTTAGCCGCTGGCTTCCCGGCATCGAAAACCGGCGCCCCGGCCGGGGTTGTCAATTCCACCAACCGCACCGTAGCGTTCAGAGGGCTGCCCTGGTTTTGGCGTGCCGTCTCCGCAGGGGCTAAAGCGTGTGCCCCAAAGGGGCAGATTACCAGTGGGGGAAGGACCCACTCGAACAGTTGATGGTTAGATTCGATAGCTGGCGAGCGGTTCGGTCGGGAAACTGGCCGGGCTGGAACCTCGTGACAAAG
>Ga0209777_10000399_pt1 | contig 73475 bp, 77 predicted proteins | sample FrelakmetHBP12HB_FD_187147 | JGI IMG/M metagenome (GOLD analysis project Ga0209777, IMG submission 187147) | Freshwater lake sediment microbial communities from the University of Notre Dame, USA, for methane emissions studies -HBP12 HB (SPAdes)... | ecosystem: Environmental > Aquatic >...
TTCTTAGACACTCTGGAAAAAGTCAGCAGAAGCGTAGTCAACATAAGCACCATAAAGCTTGTCCACAACATCTTCTACCAAGCCGTGCCCGTGGGAGGCACTGGTTCAGGCACCATCATCGACAAAGACGGCTTAATTTTGACCAACAACCATGTGGTGGGCGGCGCAGAGAAAATCAACGTAACCCTCTGGAACAACCAGGTAGTGGAAGGCACCATCGCAGGTTCATGTACCATCCACGACATTGCGGTGGTGAAGGTTTATGCGGAAGATTTGGAGCCTGCCCAGCTGGGCGATTCTGACAGGCTCAGGGTTGGGCAACGGGTCTACGCCATCGGGAACCCGTTTGGTTTGGCAGGCGGACCTAGCGTTACTTCTGGAGTGGTCAGCGCCATAAACCGCACCATCGAATCTGAGCGGGGCTTAATCGAGGATCTTGTGCAGACTGACGCGTCCATTAATCCCGGCAACAGCGGCAGCCCCCTCGTTGACATAAGAGGTAAAGTCGTAGCCATCAACACTGCCATCATCCCGTATGATCAAGGCATCGGTTTTGCAATCCCCATCAACTCCGCCAAGAGCTGCACAAACGACATAATCACTCAGGGCGCAACAAAAAAACCGTGGCTTGGAATCATCGGCTTAACCCTAACCCCGGATATCGCACGGTACTATAACCTTCCAGCAGACCACGGCGTCCTCGTAACCAGAGTCGCAGACGGCAGTCCCGCAGGAACCGCAAACATGGCAGACGGCGACATAATCCTCCAGATAGACACAGTTGAACTGCGCATGATTGAAGATTTGGTTGCGGAGATCCAAAAACGGAAAGTCGGGGAATCGGTGAGGATTTTTGCTTTGCGTAACGGCAGGAAGCGCTTCTTCGAGTTGAAGCTCAGTGAGGCGCCATAAAACCGGTTTTTGAAAGGAAGGATTTGTCTTGAGCCAGGACCAAATAAGGAACATTCTGCAAAGGTACGATGTCGTAGCGGTGGTCGGGTTATCCAAAGACCCTAAAAAAATGAGCTATAAAGTAAGCGATTACCTAAAGCAGCACGGGTTCCTCATCGTACCCGTCAACCCGTTTGTCGATGAGGTTTTGGGTGAAAAATGCTACAAGAGCCTACTGGATATTCCGGTGGAAATCCAGAAAACCATTGACATCGTGAATATATTCAGGAAGGCTGAGGATGTGCCGTCGGTTGTTGAGCAAGTCATCGAGCTTAAAAACAAAGTTGGCAGACCTTTCGTGGTTTGGATGCAGCTGGGCATAGTTAATGAGCAGGCGGCGGAAGCGGCAAGTCATGCGGGTTTGGTTGTACTTATGGATAAATGCTTGATGGTTGAACATCACCGCTTAGTCTAAGACGGCAGTGCACCAAGTAGAAGTGATACGATTGTTGCGATTATAACGATGACTATGGTTTCCGCGAGCGGTACTTTCCAGTTTACGCTTGACTTCTTTGAAGGGTACCGCGCCAGAAAAACCCCGAGATAATAGCTAAAACAATTAGTGAAACCACGATGTTGTATACTGGCGGAAGAGAAAGGTAGGTTGCTATCGGAATGATTCCTGCTAGAAAAGTGGTTGTTCCAGAAATTATTGCTCCGTAAAGGTTCGACTTGTGAATCTCCTTGCCGAGAAGCGTAAAGAGTTTCTGGACCAGCATGAATGATTTGTCGCGTTCTTTCTTGTCGGGTATGTCGCTTAAGCTAGACCTCCTCTGCTCTTATTTTAAGCACAGAATTTCAACATGCTAATGGTGCCGAAAAATGCCAATACAGACCTACCCCTCTATAGTTTCTGAAATGAGTTTCTAATATGATCCAAATATGCCCAAACAAACTAGAAAGCCAACAGGACCTCCAGAATCGTCTACACCGCGCTCATGAAGAAAAAGACCCTTGGCTAAGGGATTTTTTCTAAGGCTTTTGTATTTCATCGTAGTTTAGTTCAACTGATTGGTCCTCAGAAACCCAAACGTACCATACGAAGCCTGCTTGGTCAAGGATGAAGATGGAACATTTAGCAACCGTGTAACCCTTAAGCCCTGAAAAATCAGGCAGTTCCAGGTCCCACTGCTTGATGACTTCACGCCTGTAATCGCTCAACCCAGGGAAGTGCAGCCTGTTTTTCTCTGAAAATGCCTTGTTCGAGAAGGGGTCAGTAACAGCGATTCCCACACTTGAGCATTTAAATCGATTAGGCGCACCATGGAATCGCGGAAAGCGCAGACTTCTTTGGTGCATGTAGAAGTGAAAGCGCCGACGAAGAAGGCTAACACGATTTTTTCACCCAAAAACTCATGGAGGCTTCGGGGATTCTTGACTATGTCGGGCAATGTGAAATCCGGTGCTTTGTCTCCGACTTTAATTTTGGTTCCCATAAAAATCAGTCCTTATCATAAAAGGAAAGTTAACGCTTGTACAAATGGCTAATGCCTAGCCGAAGGTGAAGGCTGAGGGGCAAATCTTGTTTAACATGCAGGCTTCGCATTTGGGTTTTTTTGCCGTGCATACTTGTCTGCCGTGGAAAATCAGCAGGTCCGTGAGTTCCATCCACTTCGGTTTGGGAGTGATTTTCATGAGGGCTTGCTCTATTTTGTCTTGGTCTTTCTGCTGGGTTAACCCAAGCCGCTCAGTGAGCCTGCGGACGTGTGTGTCTACGGCTATGCCAACGATGGTGCCGTAAGCATTGTACAGTACGATGTTAGCGGTTTTCCTTGCTACGCCAGGCAGCTCTAGGAGTTCCTCCATAGTCGTGGGCACCTGTGAATGGAATTTTTCTACAAGGAGCTTGCAGCAATTCTGCAGGTTTCTGGCTTTGTTATGGTAGAAACCGGTGGAATGGATGGCTTGCTCAAGTTCTTTTATGTCGGCGTTGGCGTAGTCTTCTGGAGTGCGGTATTTTTTGAACAAGCTTTTGGTAACCTTGTTGACGGTCACATCGGTTGTTTGGGCTGAGAGCATGGTGGCAACAAGGATTTCCAGCGGGCTGATGTAGTTTAGGGCGGTTTTGGCGTTTGGGTACTGTTTTTCGAGCAGCTCGATTATTTTTTCTGTCCGCTGTTTTGGTTCGAGGTATATTTCGGGTTTATTCAATGCAGTGTCTCCTTAGAAACATGGATTGATGTTACTAGAAGTTGATTGTGTGGGGATAAAAGAGTTTTGCATCCAGAAATCACAGGCTTTTTAACAGTTGTTTAATCATATAGTCAAAATTCTTTAAACTGCAAACTATTATATGTATTAGGTTGCGTAATGTTTATATAATTTCCACTAACTTGAAAATATGTTAAACAAGTGTCAAGTGGGAACATGGTAAACCCGACGAGAATAACCGTAGCATTCGACAAATCCACAGCAGACTTGCTCGAAAAAATAAGCACAGACGCCCAGGTTTCACAGAGCGAAATAATGCGGCGCGCCCTAAAATTCTACAACGAAAACAAAGTCCTCGAAGACCCCGCAACCAAGAAAAAAATTCGCGCCTACCTCGACATGCTGATGACCGGCGAACACATAATCTTAGACGTTGACCACTGGCTCATGTTCCTGCGCCTTATCGCTTCTTCACCCGAGAAAGAAAAATTCTGGGCAGAACACAAAGAAGTCGCACGTTCCCATTGGGAACAGCTGAAGACCAAGGTGCATTCGCCAGAAGAGATGCTGACGCGGCTTGAGGTATGCAACTTTTACCGCTTAACCAAGAACGCTCCCAACGACTACACGCTAGTGCTGGTTTCGGAGGATTCTAAGGATTTCATCAGGGTTTTCCTTGAGGAGTACTTTGCGGCTATGGGTGTTAAGGCTGAGATTAAGGAGAACTTGACTAAACTCAGGGTGACCATTAAATCTTCCAGCTCTAAAGTGTAAACATTCAGTAAAACATCTGAATCACTGGTTTTTATCCAGTATTTCATAATTTTTATTAACGAATCTTAATTATATTTGTAAACTGTTGAACAAAATAAATTTATTAACCAAAAAAGATGCGGTTAAATGATAGAAGCGACAACTCAAATAACAGGGCTCTTCGGCTTAAGCTCGCTTGGATTAGTCGTGTTTTCCCTCTTAAGCAGTTTATACTTAGCGAAGAAACTCAGCAATAATACAAAATTAAAACCTTAGTAATTAACATCTGTGTTTTAGTCAATAATCTCGTTTAGTTTTGCAGACTATTTTGGGACCGTAAACTTTGCGGCAATCAGTTTCCTCTAAGGAAATTTTCCCGTCTAAGAGTTTGCCAATTCATTGTTCAATTACACAATATTTCATAACTTTTATACGCATATCTCAACTATATTTATATTCAATTGAACATACATCTATGTTATCCGAAAAGGTGAGTTAAAAAATGACTAAAGAAATATCAGAAATCAAAAAAATTGCCAAACCAGGCAAAGGCTGCAAAGCCTAAAAACCCAGGAGACCCATGAAATGATAGAAACAACAGCTCTAATCATAGAAGCCTTCGGCGCCAGATCCCTGTCACTTGCCTTCGTCAAATACACCCTGCAAAGGAGGAAATACATGAATGCCAAAGAATAACCTGAAAAATCACTGCCTAACTCTGAACCCCATTAATTTCCATCTTTTATAAAAAACTCTTATTATCGATTAACTTTACTGAATAAAAAAAGCAACCAAACCCCGTTCAACTGAATTCCTTCACAAAACCTTAAACCTTCCCACTTCCAATTCAAAACAGCATACAGGTGAATAAGTTTGAGCCTAAAACTAAAAGTTGACGGAAAAGACATACCACTAAACGAATTCGTCGAGAAAATCATGAACGGAACCATAACTGGAGCAATAACTTCCCTGCGGGGAATAAAGGAAGATTGGAAGAAAATCGAGATAGAAATCCAAAAGTAGCTTTAGCCCTTGAATTCAACGATGGCATCTATTTCTGCGAAGAATTCCCTTTTAGCCTTGCATATCGGGCAAACGTACGGCGGGTCCTCACGGTAAACCACGTATCCGCACTGCTTGCAATACCATAACTTCTTTTTTACCTCGGTTTTTTGCGGCAGCGGTGACGCGGGTTTTTCCTGTGTGCCCTGCGCAGGTGCTTGTTTGGCTGTGGAGGTTCCATATGCTCTTTCTTGTTTTTCGATGGGTCGACGTTCGGGTACTTCGGGCAGGTTTTTGCTTTCAAACACGGCTTTGATGACGTAGAACCGGCAGTAGCAAGCGCCATATTGGACGACGTCTGGGTCACGGTAGTCGCAGGGGCAGATTATGTCGCGGTCGATTTCGATGCTACCTGTTGCAAGTCTGCAAGGGCATGAAGGGTACCCGTAGCGGTCCTCGTTTGTCTTCAGCCCTTCGATGAACATCTGCAGAAGGTCTGGCTGGGGGGTTAAAAAGTAGCCGTAGGTTTTGGCGTCGGCTTCCGCTCTTTTGCGAACCTGCTCGATTGTGGTCAAAGCTTCAGTACCTCTTTGAGTTTGTCCTTGCGGAACCCGTTGATTACTGTTTTGTCGTCGACGATTGTTGTGGGGTAGGCTAATTCTCCGCCTTTGCTCCGAATAATCTCATGAACCTGGCTTCTTTCCTTGTCATCCAGCAAGTCGACATCCACGAATTCGTATTCGACACTGTTATCGTTCAGGTACTGTTTTGTCATTTTGCACCAAACACACGTGCTTAATGCGTAGAGGGTGACCGTGTGGTCATTTTTTTTTCCGGAAACCTTAGAAAACTGCATAAAAGTCTCACCAATAAAATTTGGTTCAAGGCAGATATAACTGTTTAGATTCGCTGAGTTTAGTGTTCGTGGCCGTGTTCATGGAGGTTGCCGAAGGCGTTCTGCACAACCTCGTTTAGCGCCGGGTGAATGTGCATGCCCCGTGCGATTGGTCCGAAATCGCCTTTTTCAGTGACCATGGCGTTGGTGATTTCCTGGATGAGGATGGATGCTTCGGGGCCGATGATGTGGGCGCCCAGGATTTTGCCCGTTTCCTGCTCAACGATGACTTTCACGAAGCCTTCCGGAAACCCCAGTGCCGCACCCATAGCCGTGTCCTTGTAAGGTGCCAACCCCACCAAAATCCTGTATCCACGCTTCGCCTCCTCCTCCTTCAAGCCCACCGACGCAACCTGCGGATGAGTGAAGACCGCGTGGGGCGACGCTGAAAAATTCATTGCTGCTTTGTGGTCGTGATTGAAGTTGTGCCAGGCTATGCCTGCCTCATAGTTGGCTACGTGCTTGAACATTTGTTTGCCTATGCAGTCGCCAAAAGCAAAAATGTTCTTCTTGCTAGTTTCCAAGTACTCGTTGACTTGTATGAAGCCGAGATCGTCGAGTGTTACGCCTGTTTTCTCGGGTTTGAGGGCGGCGGCGTTTGAGACCCTTCCCGTGGCAACCATTAATGCTTCAGCCGAGAACTCGCGGGTGGTTCCGTCTTGGCGGTTTCTGGCTACGAAGGTTTTTGTGGTGCCGTCCTGTTTGGCTTCGAGAGCTTCATAGCCCGTGTAGATGTCCATGCGTTTTTCCAACTCGCTCTTGAGGAGGTCGGAGATTTCTGGCTCCTCCTCGGGAATTACGCGGAGGGGACGCTGGATTACGGTGGTTTGGGTACCGATCGCCGAGAAGAAGTGCCCGTACTCCATGCCTATGTAGCCTCCGCCTACAATCACGATACTCTTGGGCGGCGACTGCAACTCCAGCACCGAATCGCTCGTCAGGTAACCAACGTTTTCTATGCCCTTGATTAGCGGCACTGCGGTATGTGCGCCCGAAACGATGAAAAATGTTTTTGCAGAAATAATGCGCTCGCCGACTTGCATGGTGTAATCGGAAATGAATTCGCCCTTTTCCTTGAACCAAGTCAGGTTGGGTGTAGCTGCGACCGCCGCTGCCTGGGTTCCTAAGTCATGATTAACGAGTTGATGCATCCTTGTCACGATGTTGTTAAAGTTAACCGAATCCACTTTCGCGTTGACGCCCAGTTTGCCAGAGTCTTTGAGGATGGCAAGGATGTCTGCGGGGTAAATCAGCATCTTTGAGGGTACGCAGCCCACGTTTATGCAGGTGCCGCCCATCTTGCCCTGCTCAACGAGCGCAACTTTGAAACCTTGATCTACTGCTGCTGATGCAACCAGCATTCCCGAGCCCGAACCGACTACCAGAATATCAAACTGCTCCATAAACAAGCCTCAACACAACTAGACTGACGAACTAAACCCAAATAAACTTTTCAACACCTAATTCGAGGGGTAAATCTTTTAAGCGCTTGCAGAGATAATATTTTTTAAGGAATTTTTATGGCTAAAAAACCCACTAAAGCAGAAGACGAAAAGAAAAAAGCCGCCTATTACAGCAAGAAAGAAAAGAAAGCTAAAGAAGTCAAGAAAAAGTAGCTTCTTTGCCAAGAAACTTTGGCAGGCACCGTCTGTCATGGAAGGCGTCGAAGCTTTCTAACTCATCCTTTTTTAGTGGTAACGTGATTCTTGAAACTATTCCGTTGAGGCTGTAGGGCAATCGTATCAAGCGGTATTCGCCCGAGGTTACCCATTCGTCAATGTGGAATCCTGCCTGTTTTGCCTTTTGCGCGATGCTCAATCGCTCTTGGGTGCTCAGCGTGTAGGCTTTGGGGTCTAAAACGTGCATGTGAAAGCCTCTGCCAGAATAAACAGCCCTTAAATCAGAAAATCGCATCTCCAAAAACTCGTAGAGCCCCACTGCTTCCTGCTTAACCATGCCGAGTTCAACTTCGCAGAAGCTCAATCCCTGCTGGCGCTTCATCTTATCCTCTAAGCTACCGTGGATTGGGCAAGTAATGTTTTCGGGGTCAAGGTCAAAAGCCAACTCCTGACCCTTGACTAGCCCTTTTTCATCGTAGACGTTGCGATCGTAGTAGACTGCTTCAGGCAAAAAACCCAAGATTTGCTCTCGCACATCTTCCAAGTTCTTATATTCGTCGATTATTATGGTTGTCGCCGCATCTTCCTTGTATTTCTCGGGAAAAATCTTTGTGTGCCTGCCCATTATTACTGCGAATTTTGTGTTGCCCAGTCCGCCTCCAAACCACTCTTTAACCTTTTCAAGATTAAATTCTTGAGAGTAAAACTGCTGTCTTTCTCTAAGCGTTGAATAACGCATTCCAACTGGCAGACTGTATTGACTCATTCCAACCACCAAACCTTAACGTTGCCTAACCCAAAATGCTTTATGCAAAAACGAAGGCAGAAAACCTAATATTTCGGGTTCCTCGAAGATATTATGGTGAAATTTTTTGCCAATTGACCCTGATTTTCAAACAAACCGAAAAGTTGTAAGTGAACATAACGGCCACAAAGTATGGGGGCCTGTTGAACCGCCAAAGAAACTAGGCATCCACGGCTCATCCAATGCGGTAGATTGGGACCTATGCGTTGGAGACGGCGTATGCATCGATGTTTGCCCCGTTTCGCTATATGATTGGGCTGATTCTCCTGGTCACCCGCTTTCCGAACGGAAATCTGATCCTGCACGTGAACAAGACTGCATTCAATGCTTGGCATGTGAGATGCAGTGTCCGGCTCAAGCGATAAAAATAACTCCACCACCCTAAACGCTGTTTTTTAGCGTTTAACAATTTTTTTAGATAAAAACCTTAACTGCACAATTTTTAGGTAACAGATATGCAGAAAAGCGTTATTTATGCTTCTTATTTGGAAAGAGACTGATTTTTGCCATTTTCGGTTTATTCTCTTCAATTACCTATTAGGTAACAGATTTTACCACTTTTCCAGGTAAAAAATAGGCTTCAATTTGGAAAATGAGAACGAAAACTGTAGCTTTGGAAAACAGATTACCTTAAAACTGTGCAGTAAGGGATAAAAAAAACAAAAATTAAAGAAAGTAAGCGTGAAGCCTACTTTACGAGAGCCAAGTTTTTGTTCACTTTGTCCCAATTCACCAGGTTCCAGAAGGCTTCGACGAATTTGGCGCGGTCATTCTTGTAGTCGAGGTAGTAGGCGTGTTCCCAAACATCTAGAGCCATCAAGATTTGGAAGTTGGGAAATACGTTCACATTATGTTTTTCAATCTGCATAATAAGCGGTCTTCCTATGCAGGGATGCGCGACTAATGCTGCCCAGCCTGATCCCTCTGTGCTTGTGGCAGCCGCAGAGAATTGCTTCTTGAAATGCTCAAAGCTTCCAAAGCCCATGTTTATCATGTCTGCAACTGCTCCTCCGGGTTGTCCTCCGCCTCCTTTGCCTGCTGGCGCCATGTTATCCCAGAAAGTCGTATGCAACATGTGGCCGCCGATGTGGAAGGATAGCTCCTTTGCAACTGCCTTGATGTCTAAGGTGGTGTTCTCCTGGTGTGCTTTATCCATTTTTTCGAAGATGGCGTTTGCGCCGTTAACATAGGCTTGGTGGTGTTTGTCATGGTGCAGTTTTAATTGCTCCTCTGAAATGTAGGGTGCTAACGCATTGTAGTCGTAGGGTAGTTTGGGTAAGGTAAATGATTTTATTTTCTCCATAAAATTCACCAAAATCAACCTTTTGCAAAGCAGAAAACAACTAATATACTTTACTTAAAAGCAAAGCAATCATCTAGTTGAAACCCAACATACTTTACCATATCAAACCAGCTGACGCAAAGTCTAAAAAGGAATGTTTCACTTAAGAAAGGGTAACTCAGGGAAAAGCGCTTGAACCCCAAATCGCTTCTGTTGTTAGCTTTCATCGGTGCCTTGTTAGTTCTGCCCCTGTTCGCTAACAGTGTTTCTGCTCAAACACAGCAGACTAACTACTACGTTACAGTCAAGCCCGTGTTGATTTCTGGTGCATTAACTTACACGAGCGTAGACAAGAACGCAACACTTTCCTTCCAGGCAATATGGACTTATGGCCCCGATGAAACAAAAAGCATTCAGAACGCCACGGTTATAATTCAAATAAGCAATTCTAACGGCAAAGTCGTGGATATGCTCTCGGAGAACACTACATCGGGAACTTTCTCGTTCAATTACACCTCAGCAACCCCTGAGACCCTGAATTTTACTCCCACTGACTTGGTTACTCAAGATGGGCGAGATTGGGGCCCAAGAGAACTTATCGATCCAGCAAACAACGCTTACGGCTTCACATCCAACTCTGCGCGGGTCTGGTGGGATACTTTCCACGTTTCAATGGTAAGCCATGACACGGGCAGCTTAGGAAACCTCGTCGTATCAGTAAACGTCACTTATCTTTTGCTTCCCGAGGATGGGTTACAGGTAGGTGCTGTTCATGTGTCTAAAACAGTCAACGGTGCAGACGTCACCATAAACGGCGTGAAAGCACAAGAAACACAGACACCCGGAATCTACTCAGCCAGCAGCTCAACATGGCTTCCCACGGCATACGTAAAAGTTGATGTTTCACAAGAAGGCTGGACAGCAACCCACACAGCGTTCAGCTTTACCCAAGAAGCCAACACCACCATATGGACCGACGCCGCAGTGTCAGCTTCAGTTTTTGGCTTAGCAATCATATTGCTCCGGTTCTTGATGTCCAGAAAAACCAGCAAGCAATCACTGCTTAAGCACCCGAATTATCCGTTCTACGGCACTGTCCTTTTGATAGTCACCTCACTCATAAGCCTGTACTGGGGAGTAGTGGGGGTAGAAGCCACTTTTCACAGCTTCGACTGGATTCTGCTCGGGGCGTTGGGCCTGGTTTCGTTTGCCTGCGGCATCCTGGGCACTGTAATGGCGCTGCAGAAAAAACGTCAAGCAATAGCCATATTTTTACTCGTCATCCCATTGTTCATGAACGTGGTCGGCGTTAAATCCTCGCTGGACATGTATGGATTAGCGAATCCGTGGCTGATAATAGTTCCTTCATTGGCTCTGTCGATAATCAGCGGTTACTTTATTTCAAACTCGGACAAAATCTTCCAAACCAGCGGCAAAAAACCAGAAGATTGAGCCGTTACCTGCTTTAAGCAGAGGGGAGGGGGATCACGCAAGAGCAAGAGACCTTTTTGGGCACGGTATAGCTTATTACTTGCTTGTTACTCTTCTATTTTCCTGTGAATTTTATGGCTAAAACTGATCAAAACCTAAAAGATGCCTTCGCAGGCGAATCCCAAGCTAACAGAATGTACTTGGCGTTCGCGAAGAAGGCAGACAAAGAAGGATTAACACAAATCGCGAATCTCTTCAGAGCCGCGGCACAAGCAGAAACCGTCCACGCCCTAAACCATCTTAAAGTGATGGGGCAAGTCAAGTCAACCATAGACAACCTTGGAACTGCAGTATCCGGTGAAACCTACGAGTTCAAGAAAATGTATCCTGACTTCATCGCTGACGCCAAAAAAGAGGGAAACAAAAAAGCTGAAGTAAGCTTCAACTATGCAAACCAGGTTGAGCAAATCCACGCAAAGCTCTACCAGAAAGCGCTCGATGCACTCAAAAACAAGAAGGAACTGACGAAAGCAGACTACTATGTGTGCCCCGTTTGCGGAAACACCTTTGAAGGCTCAGTGCCTGACAACTGCCCGATCTGTGCGACGCCGAAAGAAAAATTCATGAAAATAAATTAGAAAAATTTAGGCTTTGATTTTTTGGGCTATTTGCTGCCCAAACTCAAAGCATTTTTTCAATTCTTCCTCTGTGGGAACCCATTTTAGTTCAATGCTTGGGTCCATGACGTCGAAGCCTGCTTCCTTAGCGGTTTTAATCATGCCTTTTACTGCGCCTCCGCCCCATCCATAGGAACCAAAGAAGCCCCACAGTTTGCCTCTGGGCTTTAGTCCCGTAATGTAGGTGAGGAATTGGCCCAAGGAAGGAAACACCCCGTTGTTTAACGTCGGGGAACCCATGAGCACAACTTTCGCATCGACGATTTCGGTGACTATGTCGGTGTTGTCTGTGGCTCGAAGCTTCAGCAGTTTAACTTCTACGCCTTGGCTGGCTACTCCGTCTACGATTGCTCTCGCCATTTTGTCCGTGCTGCCCCACATCGTGTCGAAAACAATGACTACCTTTTGCTTCACTATTTTGCCTGTACACCAATCCATGTAGGCGTTGACGATTTTCATGGGGTCTTTTCGCCAGATGATTCCGTGGCTGGGCGCAATCATGTCGATGGGCAGTTTCATGGCGACAACTTCCTCGATCTTTTTGACTATCAGAGGCGCAAACGGCGTGAGAATGTTGGCGTAGTATGTGACGGCTTCCTCCATGAGCACCTGCTGGTCGACTGTGTCGTCGAAGCGTCCCGAGCTTGCAAGATGCTGGCCGAACGCGTCGTTGGGCATCAGGATTTTGTCTTCAACTATGTAAGTGAACATGTTGTCTGGCCAGTGGAGCATAGGTGCCTCGAGGAACGTGAGGGTTTTCTTTCCAAGCTTTAGTGTGTCGCCTGATTTCACGGTTTCAACCCGCTCGAATTCTGCGCCGTAGTGCTTGATGAGTTCTTCCTTGCCCCGCACCGAAGACAGAATTTTTGCGTTTTTCGCCAGTTTAGCGATGGTTGGGAGGCTGCTGGAATGGTCCATTTCCACGTGGTTAACGATAATGTAGTCGAGTTTGTCTAAGTTCAGGTGTTCGGATACGTGTTCGATGAGTTCGTTGCAGAATGCACCCTTCACTGTGTCGACCAAAGCGGTTTTTTCGTCCGTAACTAGGTATGCGTTGTAGCTGCTTCCTCGTCTGGTGATGTAGCCGTGGAAGTCACGTATGTTCCAGTCGACGACGCCGACCCAGTAAACTCCATCCTTCAAAGTAACTTTGACCATAATCATCTTTTCTCCAAAACTTTTCTGCAAAGAAAAACTCGCGAAAACTCTTATATGACTTTCGTTCCAAAACCGCCGTCAAACTCTAGAGTTATATGCTGGAACCAATAGAGTCTAATGTAGAATCCCGATTTTGTTCTGCGGAGGAAAAACCTTGAGTTTACTACCTGACGATAAAAAAGAATTGCTTAAGAAAGATTTTGAGGAAAAACTAGTTGACCCCGTAAAAATAGTTGTATTCACCCAGGAGTTCGAGTGCAGGTACTGCTCGGACACAAGAAAACTCGCCGAGGAACTATCAGGTCTCAACAGCAAAATAACTGCGGAGGTTCACGATTTTGTGGCTGATGCCGCTAAAGCCAAGGAATACGGCATCGACAAGATTCCCGCGTTAGCAATAATCGGCAAAAAAGATTATGGCGTGAGAATTTACGGGATACCCTACGGCTACGAACTTATAACGCTCATTGAGGCAGTAATTAACGTTTCAAAGGGCAAAACTGACCTCTCTGACAAAACCAGGCAGATACTAACCGAATTGAAGCTACCCGTCCATATCCAGGTCTTCGTCACATTAACCTGCCCGCACTGCCCTGCTGCCGCTGCGGTTGCACATAAATTAGCCATCGAAAGCGACATGGTGAAAGCGGACGTCATTGAAAGCAGTGAATTCCCGGACTTAGCTATGAAGTACAACGTGATCGGTGTGCCAAAGGTCGTAATCAACGAGACTGTGGAGTATATTGGCGCTTTCAACGAGGACCTTTTCGTTGAAAACGTATTGTTGGGTGCTTTCTCGACTGAGAAACCAGCTGTAACCGAAAAAATCAGTCTCCCGGGTCAAAACCACATGGAAAACGTTTGAAAGAAACAAAAAGGAAAGAATGTTAGCTAAACCTTAACAGTTTAGCAGTGACCACCGCAACCGCAACTCTGAGATTGCCCCGTTTGGGCTCCACTGACGAATTTTTGTGGGTTGGCTTCGAATGTTTTCTTGCAGCTTGGAGCGCAGAAATAATAGTATTTGCCCTGGTAGATTGTCTTGTACTTTGCAGTTTTCTCGTCTACATCCATATTGCAAACTAAATCTTTAGCCATACTTTTTTTCACCTCCAACAACATTGCTTGATGTCCTATAACTAGATTTTTGGCTTGAATCTCCTGAGCAACGAAGCGTTGCTGACCACAGTTACTGAGCTGCTTGCCATAGCAGCTGCCGCGTACACTGGGTTAAAAAGCACATGCAAGATGGGGTAGAATGCGCCTGCCGCCAACGGAACCAAGATGATGTTGTAAAAGAAAGCCCAGAACAGGTTCTGCCGAATCTTCTTCATTGTGGCTCTGCTCAACTGAATCGCTACAACTACATCTCGCAAATCGTTCTTTATCAACACAATATCTCCCGTCTCGATAGCGACGTCTGTCCCGCTGCCAACGGCGATTCCGATGTTTGCCTGCGCCAGAGCTGGAGCATCATTTATTCCATCGCCCACCATAGCTACGACTTTGCCTTCGGACTGTAGCCGCTTTATTTCGGCGGCTTTATCACTTGGTAGAACCTCTGCGAAGACGCGGTTAACTCCCACCTGCGCCGCGATGGCTTTGGCTGTTCTCTGGTTATCGCCTGTAATCATGATGACTTCCAAGCCCATTTGCTGAAGAGTCTTTACAGCGTCGGCGGAGTGCTCTTTTAACGTGTCGGCCACCACTATCAAGCCAGCAAGTTGATTGTCAACGGCGAGGAGCATGGCGGTTTTGCCTTCTTCCTCAAACGCCGACATTTTCCCCTCAAGCGAGCTGATATCTAAGTTGTTTGCCTCCATGAGTTTTCGGCTGCCCAACAATATTTTGGCGCCCTTATGCTCAACTTCCACTCCGTACCCAGGGATAGCGTTGAACAATTCGGGTTCATCAACCTGGATTCCCTTCGCCTTTGCCCTTTTCACTATGGCTGCTCCCAAGGGATGCTCGGAGTTTTTCTCTGCGATGGCTGCGAACTGCAGAAGCTGCTCTTCCCCGAACGGCTCAGTCGGGGCGATGTCGGTTACTTCGGGTTCGCCCTTCGTGAGTGTTCCTGTTTTATCAAAAACTACGGCTTGAAGCTTGTACACCGCCTCCAGTGCTTCTCCACTTTTTATTAGGATACCATTTTCTGCTCCTTTTCCGACACCCACCATTATCGCTGTCGGAGTGGCGAGTCCAAGAGCACATGGGCAAGCCACGATTAACACGGCGATGAAGACGGTGAGTGAGAAGATGAAGGTTACTCCAGCAATGAAGTACCATGCCAACGCTGAAAGCGTCGCCGTGATTATGATAACTGGAACAAAATACCCCGACGCGATATCGGCTAATCTTTGAACGGGTGCTTTTGAAGTTAATGCGTCTTCGACCATGCTTATGATTTGGGCAAGAACGGTGTCCTTGCCGATTTTAGTGGCTTTGAACTTGAGCATTCCCGTTTTGTTCATTGTTGCGCCTACGACTTGGTCGCCGCTTCTCTTCTCGACTGGGATGCTTTCGCCCGTGATAACTTTTTCATCTACCGCCGAGTAGCCTTCGGTGACGACGCCGTCAACGGGGATTTTTTCTCCCGGTTTAACAACCACGATGTCGCCTACCTGTACATCTTCGATGGGAATTTCCTGTTCCTCACCGTTTCTGACGACGCGGGCTGTTTTGGCTTGGAGCCCCATGATTTTTCGGATGGCTTCCGAGGTTCTGCCTTTAGCTACCGCATCTAAAAGTTTGCCCAGCAGGATGAAGCTCATAATCATGGTGGCTGTGTCGAAGAACACTCCTGCGCCGGGAAAAACGTCTGGTGCAAAGGTGATGACGGTGCTGTAGATCCACGCGGTTGATGTGCCCATCGCGATTAAGGTATCCATGTTGGCAGTCTTGTTTCTCAGTCCCTTGTAAGTGCCAACATAGAATGTCCAGCCTACGATGAATTGAACTGGTGTTGCAAGCAGGAACATAAGGATGTTGTTTTGCTCCATACGCAGGGGCGACAGCCACATCAAGACCAGAATGGGAATAGTCAGGGCAACACTTGCGGCTAAAAGGATTTTTAGGTGCTGGATGTGGCGTTTGCGTTCTTTATCTGCTGTGGCATCGTGGGTTTTTTGTTGTTGTTCGATTACTTGGTACCCGCTGTCCTGGATGGCTTCTTTAATGCTTGGCAAACTGATTCGCTGAGGGTTGTATTCGACTGCGACGCTTTCGGCGGCAAAGTTGACTGCTGCGTTGTAGACTCCTTCGCGGTTGCCCAAGGCTTTTTCTATGGTTTTGGCGCAGTTAACGCATGACATGCCGCCGATTTGGAGGACGATTTTTTCGTGGATTACGCGGTAACCTGCCTCGGTAATGGCAGCTTCTATAGTTTTTTGGTTGATGAGGTCGGGGTTGAAGTCTATGAGTGCTTGTTCAGCGGCGAGATTTACGGTGACTTGGGTTACGCCGTTTAGTTTGGAGAGTTGCTTTTCGATGGTGTGTGCGCAGTTTATGCAGCTCATGCCGCCGATGTTGAGTGTGATTTTTTTGGTTTTTTGCTGGCTCATCGGATTGCCCTCTATCTTGCTTCTTGTGTGTGGTTTTTATTGGGGGGCGCAAATATAAATGTGTCTAATAAAGATATATCTTAATGCCATAATTAAAGTAATTGCCAAACATACTCAACACAACCACAAAAACCGAAACCACAACAGCCGCAACATAAAGCCAGTTGCCAGCCAAACCAAACCTCTCCGACTCAAACACCTCAGTCACCTGCAACAACCGAAAAACCAACAAAGCAGACAGCAGCCAAAACGCCCCAAACAGCCACCCACCCAAAACATCACTCAACCAGTGAACGTTCAAGTAAACCCTGTCAAAACCCACAACACCCGCAACTAAAACCATGCCCGCTCCAATCAGGACTCTTGAACGCGTGCTCTGCCAGTGCTGCCAAGCAATATAAGCCAATACCCCGCCGAAAACTAGGCAACCAGCACTGTGGCCGCTGGGATAGGAAAAACCGGTGTCGGAAAATATCCCGTTGGCTGGTCTGGCTACGTGTTCTAAGGTTTTTAGAACTGAAACGATTAAGCCGTCCCCGCCCATGGCCACCAGAAGCAGGAGCCCCTGCGGTTTGTAGTGTTTCAGGAAAAGGATGCCTGAGATTACCAGGGAAAATATGACGAGGCTGGGTGTGTCAAAGATAACTGCGATTGCCTTGGCAAAAAGCGTTAGTGCGCTTGACTGGATTGAGGGAATCCAAAGGTTAATTGAAGTATCGATGGAGTGAAAGCTGATTCTGAAAAGTGAGACGAACAGAAAACCCAAGAGGAACACTAAGCAAACGATGAAGATGCCTTTTTCCTTTCGAGGTAACTTATGAATCCTGTTGTTCACTTTTCAATTCCTGCAGCAATTTGATGCAACGCTACTGGGGTCAATAAAAAACGGTGCTAGGGTAGAAACGGACCCTGCTTCGCACCGATTTTATTCTATTCGTTTTATGATGTGGTACCCAAACTTAGTCTTTACGGGAGCAGAAGCTTGACCCTTCTCAAGTTCGAAGGCGGCTTTCTCGAATTCCTTAACCATCTTACCCCTTGTGAAGGTGCCGAGATCTCCGCCTTTCTTTCCTGATGGGCAGAGGGAGATTTGCTGGGCTACGGCGCCGAATTTTTCGCCCTTGTCCAAGCGGGCTTTGGCGTTTTTTGCTTCTGTTTCCGTTTTGACCAGTATGTGGCAACAGTGTACTTTGTCTGGCATAATCAAGGTTTAGTGTGTTTTAACATATAACTTTTACTTGATTGGTCGAGTTAATTTTGACGGAAAAATATGGATTGTCATTTTTTAATAAAATCTTTCACGCATCCGCGTCAAGCTGACGCCACTGAATTTACATAAAAATGTTAAATCGTTAACTTTTGTTTCTCAGCTACTTCGAACTTCGAAGTACAAGCTTGAGATATTGTTATAACAAAAGCGGCTAATAGGAAAGCTATGCAAACCATTAATGTGCTCACAAAAATAGACGAAGAACAGGTCCTAGACGTTGCAACCGCAAAGCAACTCGCCAGGATAGTTGAGTTTTTACTAAACCTCGAAGATTAACCTAAACATCTCTTCTTCTAAAAAAGGGGATCTGGCTTCAAAAAACTGTTGCGGAAAAATTTGACTAATAAAAGGGAAAACTCTCTCAGTTAAATGAGAGGTTTACGAAGAAACTTGATTTATTCGATTACCTGAATTGCACCTTCGGGACATTGTGCTTCACATGCTCTGCAAACTAAGCATTCGCTTGCTTTGCTGGGCACTGACTTGCCTTCTTTGATTTCGTATACTCCGACTGGGCAAGTGTTGACACAAGTTTCGCATCCAGTGCATTTAGGATCGACAACGATTTTTACCATTTTGTCTTACCTCTGGGATATTTTCATCAAAAGTTTAAAAGTAAAATAAAAGGGTTTAGGTGTTTTAACGTATTTTTTCACGTAATCTCAGCAGGATTCCGTTGATGGCTGCTTCAGCTTTGTCTCTTTGTTTCTGGTAGTCGCTTATGTTTTCCTTGTAGAATTCGATTGAAATTTCGCCCGTGCTTTGGCGTGATTCCAAGGATGTGATGTTTTCTTCGGCTTCAACAAAATCGGCTTCCGCCAAATCCAGCTGTTTAACCAGGTCGCCGTAGCTGCCGGTTGTGACTTTGAAGGTTTCTTTTATTCTATCTATGTTTCTTTGTATGCCTTCTAAGCGGGTCTCAATGGCGTTTCTTTGAACTTTGTACTGGCGCCGCGGAATCTTTCCTTTCTGTGCCTTTGCATTCATCGATTTTAATTCGTTGGTTAACTCTTTTTTGTCTTCGTAGGCATCGATGAATTGTTTAATGTCTTCTGTGGATGCTTGCTGGCTTGTCTTTGCTTCGGTACTCTTGGCCTGTGCCGCTGCAGCTGGGGCTGGTTCAAGTGCCGCTAACTGTTCTGTTTTATCTGCGTATGTTTCCTCTTTGGGTTTGCGTCTTCTAACGTAAAACACCGCTAAGCATCCGCCCACCGCTATGAGGGCAGCCCAGAAAGCAGGTCTAAAAGAAACCCACACTGGATTGTAGTTGAACGATAGCTGGAGAGTTTTCGGTTGAGGTGCAAGGTAATCTGCGTAGCTTAAGCCATCTTTTGTTATTGTAAGGGTATCCTGGTAGGTATCCCGCGTTAACGTTGAAGACGAATCGAGAGCCGATGCTTTGGGTTCAACTATCGTTGCTCCTTCAGGCGGCGTAAACGTTATAGTTGCGTGGTTAACGAAGTAGATGAAGCTTGGAAAGAGGTTAGAATCAGGCATAACGTAGCTGGAGCCTTTCAAGGTTGCACTGGGCAAATTGTACTGCGCCGTCAAAATGGCCGTTTGACCTTGAGGCAGGAACGTCCCTAAAGTTGCATTAGCCAAAAGTTGGTTGTTGTTGACAGAACTAGATAAAGAACCGGACAGCAATGTTCCGAATTGGTCCCTTACAGCCACGTTTGTTGCTTCAGGCGGCAGGCTTATCACGAATGAACTCAGCACTGATGTGGAGTTGTTTATGATTTTGTAGTTGTCCGAAGCAGTCACTTTACCGGTTGTGTCGATGGTTATTTGGCGGTTTAAGCTGGTTACGGTGAGTAACTCCATGGTTCCAGACGGCACTTGGAAACTGGCGGTTGCGGAAGAGTAGGTGTATGCGGGCAGGTTTGTTTTTGTGTAGACTGCATTGTTTATTGTTCCGTCATCCTTGGTGAGGGTTAAGGATGTTGGGGAACTTGGGAAGGTCAGGGTAACGTTGCAGGTGCCGACATCTTGTACTAGACTGGGGTAAGCCGGAAAGTCAAGTGTGTCACCGCTACTGCCCTGCTCAGTGATAAGCTGATTAGATAGGACAAAGGCAACTGTGAAGACGCTGGGAGTGTTTCCGTTAAAGTCAACGGTTGCGCCGTAGAATCCGCTGTGGTCACCTAGCTGAACACCTAAATTCAACTGGTAAACGTGGGTGTTATCGTAGGCGAAGCCCTTGAGTACGTCTATGCCGTACTTGTAGGGGAACCCAATCATGAAGCCGTCAGTTACCTGCCCAGAAACATGAATCGTGTCCAGAATGACTACGTGCCCGGAGTACATGACTTGAATCTGGTGGTCCACTTTATCTATAGTGTAGCCGCTGGTTTGGGCGGAAACGCCAGACGGAAGAGCTGCTGGCAGGATAACTAGTAGAGAGAAAGCCATAATCAAGAGGACTATAAGTGTTCGCTTCACGCAAGTTCACCAAATGAGGTTTCTGTAATGTTACGTCAACCTGTTTATTTACTTTTACAGTAAGCAAGGCTGTATATGGGGTTTAACAATGAACCAAGACTCACATTTGACCTGAGCCGTAAAAAAATCCATATCCCCTTAATATAAGGGTCAACCGCCTGGTTTTGAAGCAAAAATTTGTTTGTTGGTAGCGGGGAGTAGATTTGAACTACTGATCTCTGGGTTATGAGCCCAGCGGGTTAATCCTGGCTACCCCACCCCGCTGTACGTTGCCGACATAATTTTTTGGGTAACCTATTACTCTTGTCCGTCGAATATTAATAGTTTCTTTTCAGTTTGTCGGCAAAAGGATTTTAGTGTCGAACATTCTTTCTATGGCTGGATGGTCAGCTTTGGATAAGCCGTATTTGCGGAAACTTTCGTCGCCCACTCTTGAAAACCCAATTTTTGTCCAAGGGCTCCCCGGCTTCGGAAACGTGGGCAGGATAGCGGCACATCTGCTCATAAAGTTCTTCGACGCGAAGCCTTTTGCAGAGTTATATTCACCTTCTTTTCCAGACTACGTCGCCATAACTTCCAAGGGCATTGCCCATCTGCCGCGGTACGAGTTCTACTATGCGCCAATGGAGAAAAACAACCTGGTCATCATGACGGGTGAGATTCAGCCGTCGTTTGACGACGTCGTTGCGCACTATACTGTCTGCGATTCCGTGCTTGACTTCGTCGAGACATTGGGGTGCAAATTCATAGTAACCATGGGCGGCGTTCCCATAACTGAAGATAAAACCCAAGTTTACATCGCTGCTACGTCGCCGCGTTTAGCAGCTGAGTTTATGGAGAAAGGCGCGGTCATCTACAGCAAGGGCAGAATCGTCGGCGGAACAGGCCTTACCTTGGCGTTGGCGAAGGAAAGAAAAATCGACGGCATAAGTCTGCTGGGTACAACGATGGGTTTTAAGGCTGACAGGGGTGCTGGATTCTTGGTTTTCAAGTTTTTAATGAAGTCATTAGGAAAAGAGATAAAAGAAGGGTTAGTAGAAAACAATGCACCTGAAGAGTGAGAAGTGGGCGTTCATGACTGAAAACAATGAAAATGTACAAGCCAGCGGTTTAGACTCTAAATTCATGAAAGTAGCACTGACGATAGTTTCTGTGCTCTTGATATTTGTCGGTTCAACTTACATTCCGTACTTGCTGTCAGATATCCTTCACGTTGACTACTTTGCAGCCATCGCCGTCGGCCTTGTGCTGCTGTTAGCCGGCTTGGGAATGCTCGTGTTCCTCATACGAAAGAAAATAATCGAGTAAGCCGGTCTTTGCCTCAGATACCCTAGGGTGCATCATCAAATCAGCTAATTAGTCTCTTCATCGGCGGCACTTTAGAGGCAAACCCTGTTTTATTAAGATTCTTTGTTTTTTTGTAAAAAACCTTAATTTTGAATATGCTTGCTGAATACATAAGGCATATTAAATAGCACTATATGAATAGTGTCTATGCTCGACACCAAACGAACCAGCTCTGAGGCTCCGAGAGAGAAAAACGAGGAAGCAAAACGAACCACCATTATCCTGGAGAAGAGCGAGCGCGAATTCATCGAGCAGCTTATAAAAGAAGGCAAAGAACCCGGCATCAAACCTCTCATCTCCAAAATGCTCGACATCTACAAGAGCATGATGATATACGACTGGCACTTCCCCGGCGAATACTACTGCGGAATCAGCCGCACCGCATTTGTCAACGTTGAACTGCTGAACATACTAACCCAGCAGATACCCAAAGAAAAGTGGCCTGCAGTGGGTGCAAAGATGGGGGACGCCCTAAAAGTCTCCATCCAATCAACCTTGGGCATAGATGCGAGCAAACAGGAGAACTGGGAAGCCATCTTCAACAGGCTCAAAGTCCAGGGATTCGGAGATTTCTACCTCAAAGACAAATTTCTGCTTCTGAAAACGCCCTTCATCCACGACTGCGAGATTTGGAAGGGCATCATGGAAGGCTTGCTGGGCGTCGAGTTAGAAACGCGTAATTCGGTGGCTCCACTGGTTTTTGAGATAAAAAAGCCTAAATCTGCTTCTGTTTAATCGTTTGCCCGCATCCGACAGTTAAATATTAGGAAACAGATTTATTAGGAAGACAGGCGTTCAGGTGTCTTTCAGTGGTATATGATGAGGGATTGCGTTCATACAGGGCGATTGTCTTCATTGCAGGTAAATGCAAGAATCGCGTAATCAGTGAAACAGTCAGTTATTTGGAATCAGGTGCATCCCGTCAAAAAACCGTTTTAACAAAACAAGAAGCCCCCAGTGGTTTCTCTAAAAATTTAGGTGAAAAATTATGGACAAAATAAAATTTGCAATCCCAAAAGGCTCCCTAGAAAAAGCAACAGCGGAATTCTTCTCTAAATCAGGATTCAAAATTGGCGGAACAGACCGCACTTACCGACCCACGATAAACGACCCCCAAATCGAAATGAAAGTGCTCCGTCCCCAGGAAATCCCGGTATTCGTCAATGAAGGCTTACAGGACCTCGGCATCACGGGGGAAGATTGGGTTAAGGAAAACCGCGCTGACGTAGAAATCCTCCAGAACCTGGAATACGGAAAAATCAGGCTCGTCATAGCCGTGCCAAAAAGTGTTCCCGAAAAGAGCACGATGGGCGAATTCATGGAGTCGATTTGGAGTCAGGGCAAAAACTTCCGCATCAGCACCGAATACCTCAACATCGCCTCCGAATACCTCAAGAACACACCTCAGTACAAGAAGCGTTTTGGCAACTCTGACCCTATGATTGTGACGCCTTGGTGGAAGAAGGGCGACAACGCACACGCAAAGATTTTCCTGTCTTTTGGCGCCACTGAGGCTAAGCCGCCGGAGGATTCCGACTGCATAATGGACGTGACCGAGACAGGCACAACCATAGAAGCTAACAACCTGCGAATCATAGAAACTGTCATGAAATCCGCCGCTGTGCTCATCGCCAACAAAAAATCTCTGGAAGACCCTGAGAAACGCGAGAAAATCTACGACATAGTTGCACTTCTCAAAGGCGTCGTGGATGGTTCCAAGAGAATTCATATATTCGTGAACGTCAAGAAGGCAAACCTGCAGCGACTGCTCACGGAACTGCCCGCCCTAAAGAACCCAACCATAGCGCCGTTGGCAGATGACACTTGGGTCAGCGTAAACACCGTAATCGAAAAAGATTGCTTAATCGAGCTACTCCCCAAAATACGCAAACTCGCACAGGGCTTAGTGGTTTATGAGCCAAGGCAGGTACTGGCGCTCGATGAGATTGCACGGAGAAACGAAGGTCAATGCGCGAAGGACTCAAAATAAAAGTCTGGGACTCAAAAGAGCTGCCAGCCGACTGGTTCAAACGGCAGAAAGCAGACGAAAAAGCAACTTTGGAAGTTGAAAACAGCGTCAAAGCAATCGTAAACCAAATCAGGGCGGACGGAGATGGCGCGTTGGTTGAGTTGGCGCTGAAATTCGACAAAGCCGAACTCAACGTACGGGGCCTCAGGGTGAAACCGGGCGAAATCAAAGAAGCCTACAACAAAGCCAGCCCCCAACAGATCTTCGCCTTAAAATTCATGAAGGAAAAAGTCAACACCTACCAAAAGCAACTGCTTACCCAAACCGAAATCAAAACCGCGGGCGACGGCATTTCAATCCAGACGGTTCTGCGCCCAATCGAGAGCGTGGGCTGCTACGTTCCAGGCGGGCAAGCCGCTTACCCGAGCACGCTTGTGATGACTGCGGTTCCAGCTAAAGTTGCAGGCGTCAAAAGAATAGTCGCATGTTCACCCTCAGACGCCAAGGGCAAAGTTAACCCCTTGGTCCTTGTCGCAGCGGACATCTGCGGAGTCGATGAAGTCTACAGGGTTGGCGGAGCCCAAGCCATAGCCGCATTAGCCTACGGAACAAAAACCATAGAACCCGTGCGGAAAATCGTGGGTCCAGGCAACAAATATGTGACTGCGGCGAAAGTGCTGGTTTCCACCGATGTTGCGATTGACATGCCTGCTGGCCCAAGCGAAGTGCTCGTGCTGGCGGATGAGTGTGCTGATGCGCGGCTGATTGCGTTTGACATGGTTTCGCAGGCTGAGCACGGCGGCGACAGCGTTGCCGGACTCATAACGACCTCAGAAAAGGTTGCTTCGCAGGTTCAGGATTACCTCTCAAAGATTGCCGCTTCGGCTGAACGGGGCGAAAAAGTCTCTGAGTCGCTGTCAAAGTTCGGCTTCATAATAATCTGCGGCAACATGGATGAAGCGGTAGAGTTAGTTAATCGGTTTGCTGCGGAACACTTGGAAGTCATGACTGCCCAGCCCAGAGAAACTGCGGAGAAACTCACCGCAGGACTAATCCTTCTGGGTCCCTACAGCCCGGTTGCCCTGAGCGACTACGGTAGCGGAACCAACCACGTACTGCCCACAGGCGGCTTCGCCCAATCGTTCTCAGGCTTATCTGCACTGGACTTCATGCGCCGCGTCAGCATAGTTGAAAGCACCAAAGTAGGGTTGGAAAGAGTAAAGGACAGCATCAAAGTAATGACGGAAGCAGAGAACCTTCCAAACCACTACAAAGCGATAAAGGCAAGGTTTGAAAAATGAGCGAATCATACAGGAAATGGATAGAACAAAAACTCGAAAAACTCCAAGCAGTAGACTGCTACACAGCTGGAGCCACGGCTGAAACAGTAGCGAAGCAGCTGGGCGTCACGACTAAGCAGATAATTAAGCTGGATTTCAACGAGAACCTGTTCATGCCACGCGTGAAGCAGGCTAAACTCGTGAAGGAGCTGGCTGAAGAGATTGATTTGCGATTGTACCCTGAGGATGAGGAGGGTAAGCTGCGCGAAAAACTCGCTGTTTACATGAAAGTTCCAAAGGAATTCCTCGTCGTTGGCAACGCAAGCGACGAATTAATCGACCGCATCATAAGACTCTTCGTGGAGAAAGGCGATGTTGCGGTCTCTTTCGCGCCGACGTTCTCGATTCCACGACTCTGCGTTAAACGCCAGGAAGGCGAATACGTAACGGTGCCGCTTCAGAAAAAACTGCAGCTCGACGTCAAAGGAATGCTCGCCAAGTTCTCAGACAAAACAAGGCTTCTCTACCTCTGCTCACCCAACAGCCCCACTGGAACACAGTACAAGGCGAAAGATATAGAAAAATTAGTCAGAGCGTTCCCAGGCATCGTGATCCTGGATGAAGCGTATGGCGAATTCGCTGACTATTCGTTTGTTCCGCGGATTCGGGAGTTTGAGAACATGATCATTCTGCGGACCTTCTCCAAAGCGTTTGGTTTGGCGGCGCTTCGGCTCGGTTACGCTGTGGCAAACCCCGAGTTAGCCAAGATATTGACCGAAAAAACCCCCTTGCCCTACCCAGTCAGCGGTTTCACACTCAGAATGGGCTCCAAAATGCTCGACAACGTTGATATAATGCTTGAATCCGTAAGACAATCAAAGAGGGAGCGGGAAAAACTGATAAAGGCACTTAACGAAATTGAAGGCGTACAGGCGTTCGATTCGCAGGCCAACTTTGTGCTGATGCACACACAAAAGCCCGCCGACATAGTCAACCAGAAGCTGCTTTGGAAGGGAATCATGGTTAAGAAATGGGGCAAAATCCTCCAGTACGAAAACTGCTTCCGCGTCACGGTCGGCTTGCCTGAAATGAACGCCAAACTGGTTGATACATTAAAGGAGATTGAGGAGGCCGATGAATGAGGAGAGAAGAAGTTTACCGTAAGACTAAGGAAACTGAAGTTAAAGTCTGTGTGAACCTTGACGGGGAAGGAAAAGCAGCAGTAAACACCGCTGTACCTTTCCTTGACCACATGTTGACTTCGCTCGCAACCCACAGCCTAATCGACATCTCCGCGTCGGTGAAGGGCGACCTGGTGCACCACTCCATCGAAGACTTAGCCATCGGCTTGGGCGAAGCACTCAGCAAGGCGCTGGGCACGCGGGAAGGCATCACACGTTTTGGCAACGCCGCCGTACCCATGGATTGCTCCCTCGCGTTCGCGGCAGTGGACCTCGTTAAGCGTCCCTACTTCAAAATCGACCTTAAACTCCGCGGCAAAAAAATAGAGGAAATGCCAACCGAAGACATCAACCACTTCTTTGAATCACTCGCCACCGCACTCCAATCCAATGTACACATTTTCGTCGAATATGGCAGCAACGACCACCACAAAGCCGAAGCCGCCACTAAAGCCCTCGCACTCTCGCTCCGACAAGCCATAGCGATGGATCCGAGACGCAAGGGCGTGCCAAGCTCCAAGGGAGTCATCTAATGCCGCAAGCAGTCATATTCGACTACGGTGTAGGAAACCTACTGAGCCTCAAAACTGCGTTGGAGAAAGCGGGCTTAACCGCATCAATCGGCACCACCACAAAAGACCTTGCCAAAGCAGACGCCATTGCACTGCCAGGCGTAGGAAGTTTCACAGCGGCATCGAGCAAACTCGATGCGGTCAAAGATCCCCTCCAAACCAAAATCAAAGACGGCACCCCAATACTCGGCATCTGCTTGGGGCTTCAACTCTTCTTCGAATCCAGCCAAGAAGGACCAGGCGAAGGCTTAGCGCTCTTCAAAGGAAAAATCATGCAGTTACCCAGCACCGTGAAGGTGCCGCACATGGGTTGGAACACACTGAATATGGTTAACCCCAACGAGCTCTTCGACGACGTCGCCGAAGGCACCTACGTCTACTTCGTCCACTCACTCTACCCAGTGCCCAAAGACAAAAAAATAGTCTGTACAACCACCGAGTACGGCACAACCTTTACCTCGGCAGTAGCCAGCAAAAACATCTACGGAACCCAGTTCCACCCAGAAAAATCCGGCGACGTCGGACTCAAGATACTCAAAAATTTTGTTAAAACAGTTGTCAGGTGAGTTTGCATATGCAGTTGATTCCAGCAATCGATTTAATGAACGGCAAAATCGTGCGTTTAACCCGCGGAGAAGCAAAAACCGCCAAAATCTACGAAAGCAAATTCGGCAGCCCAGTTGAAGTCGCCAAACGCTGGCGCGATGAGGGCGCAAGCAAACTGCACATCATCGATTTGGATGCAACTTTTTCACTTGTTGATAACCACTCAGTAATTGCCGAAGTTGCGAAAAACGTTAAGTTACCCATTCAAGTGGGTGGCGGAATACGCAGCTACGAAACAGCCGAGAAACTCTTTCAAATAGGCATAACCCAAGTCATTCTGGGTGCTTTAGCCTTCAGCGACCCCTCCGCAATTGGCAAAATCCAAAGAAAATTCGGCGCCGAATCCGTAATAGTTGCTTTGGACAATAAGGATGGTCTCATCATGGTTGAAGGATGGAAAACCGCAACCTCAATGACGGTGGAAGACGCGCTCGAAAAATACACAGATCTTGGTGTCCGTCGCTTCCTCATAACATCCATCGCTCAAGACGGCATGCTCAACGGACCCGACCTGCAGACGCTCAGCCAAGCCGCCCTATTTCCTAACGCAAAAATTGTTGCGGCAGGCGGAATCGGTAGAATCGGCGATTTGGCAGCTCTCAAAGAAATCGGTGTAGAGGGCGCAGTCATCGGGAAAGCCCTTTATGAAGGATACTTCACCCTAAAAGAAGCCATACAAAAAATAGGAGCCTAAACATGCCGCTTGCAAAACGTATCATTCCATGCTTAGACGTTGACCACGGAAAAGTGGTTAAGTGCATAAACTTTGTTAATCCAAAGCAGGCAGGTGACCCAGTGGAGATGGCTAAACGCTACTCTGACGACGGGGCCGACGAACTGGTTTTCCTCGACATAACCGCATCCTCCGAGAAACGGGATATCCTACGCGGAGTCGTCGAAGGCGTCGCTAAAGCAATCAGCATCCCCTTCACGGTCGGAGGTGGAGTCAGAAACGTTTCAGATGCGCGGCTTGTACTGTGCAGCGGCGCCGATAAAGTGTCAGTTAACACGGCGGCAGTAGAAAACCCCCAAGTCATCACGGAATTAGCCGATGTCTTCGGAAGGCAATGCGTGGTCACAGCCATCGACGCCAGAAGAAACCGCACTCCCCGCGACGGCAAGGTTATGGTCGATACTACCGAAGGTAAGCTGTGGTTTGAAGTGGTCACTTATGGCGGCAGAAAACCCACAGGAATCGACGCGTTAGCGTGGGCGATGCAGGCTGAGAAGCTTGGGGCAGGCGAATTCCTCGTCACTTCGATGGATAAAGACGGCACAAAAGACGGCTACGACATCGAGTTAACCCGAGCCATCTCCGAACGCGTCAACGTGCCTATAATCGCAAGCGGAGGCGCAGGCATCCCAAAACACCTATTTGACGTCTTAACCGAAGGCAAAGCCGACGCGGCACTGGCTGCTTCCATCTTCCACTACAACCAGTACCCCGTTCCAATCGTTAAAGATTACCTGCGAAAGATGGGGGTGACAATTAGACAATGATAACGCAACAAGAATTGCTTGAGAAGCTGGATTTCAGAAAAGGCAACGGTCTCATACCAGTTGTAGTGCAAGATGCAAAAACAAAGGTTCTCTTGATGCAGGCGTACGCCAACAAAGAAGCAGTTGAGCTTACCCTCAAAACCCGGAAAGCCACCTACTGGAGTCGATCACGGAATGAACTCTGGGTTAAAGGCGAAACCTCGGGGCACACACAAAAAGTCATCTCTGTATCAACCGACTGCGACTACGACTCACTACTCTACGTAGTAGAGCAGACTGGCCCTGCATGCCACACAGGCGAATACAGCTGCTTCTTCAACAAAATGCTGTAAATAGGACCGCTCTTCAAGCAAGAGCTTTTTGGTCTTCTCCCTACAAATCCTTTTCCTCAACTTAAGAAGTAGGCACTTTTACTTTTGAGTGATTTGTAACAAGCTCGTGTAATGAAGCCTTTTAAACAAAAACCGTCTATTCTCTTTGTGGATTGTTATGTCTTTACATGAAGCTATGCTGTACGAGAAGCAGATTGAGTGCAAAGTCAAATGCTTCCTCTGCGCAAGATGCTGTTTAATCAATGACGGCGCGACGGGTTTCTGTCTGGTCAGGCAAAACCAAGGCGGCACTCTCTACGCACTCAACTATGGCAAAGCCGTTTCCGCAGGCGTTGACCCAATCAGCAAAAAACCGCTCTCACACTTCAACCCCGGCGCCCTGGTGATGTCGATTGCCGCGGCTGGCTGCAATTTCCACTGCCAATTCTGCGACAACTGGATGATAAGCCAAAACCACGAAGTCGCAGGCAACCCTTTTCCGCCCGAGGAAGTGGTGAAGTCAGCCAAGAACGCTGGATGCCAGGGAATCAGCTACACCTACACTGAACCGACCATCTTCATGGAATACGCCTATGACAGCGCGAAGCTGGCGCATGGAGCAGGCTTGTTCAACACTTTTGTGAGCAACGGGTACATGACTCCTGAAGCCGTGAAGACCATTGCGCCCTACTTGGATGCGGCAACTATCGACTTCAAGGGCGGCGGTGACTCCGATTTCTACAAATCCGTTATGGCAGTGCCGAGCGTTGAACCCATCTACGAAACCATAAAAGAACTTAAACTCCAAGGCGTCCACATAGAACTCACCAACCTGGTTGTTCCAAAAATAGGCGATTCACTCGATAGAATCCGTGAAATGGCTAAATGGATAAAAAATTATCTTGGAGCAGACACGCCTTTTCACCTGCTTCGTTTTCATCCCGAGTACAAGATGACTACTATTCCTGCAACAGGCGTGAAGGAGATGGAGCAGGCGTACCTGACGGCTAAGAACCAAGGGTTAAACTATGTTTACATGGGAAATGTGCCCGGTCATCCAGGCGAGAACACTTACTGCCCCAACTGCGACACAGCCGTCATAAAACGCAACAGCTTCGACATCACCCAGTGGAACCTGACCAGCGACATGAAATGCCCCGTATGCGGATACCAAATCCCGATAAAAGGCAAGCTCTACCAGAACAACCAAGGCTTCCCATACGCACTCTTTTAGAGTCGATGGTGGTTCCAACTTGATAAGCGCCTTGGGATTAAGCCTTTATTAAGAGAAAACCTAAACTGTGCAGTTGTAAGTGCTTACTCAATGACCAAGTACACTGCACTAGCGATAACTACCAATTATTGGAAACCCCACAGCAGCTACACCGACAAAATCCTAAGCGCCATCGCAAACAAAGTTGAAGACGGTGACTTCGTGGTGGTGTCAGAGAAGGCAGTTTCTACTGCTCTGGGCAACATAATTGATGAAAGCACCGTTGAGCCAAGTTTGACCGCGAGGATTTTGGCGTGTTTCTGGATGCGCATGGTGTGGGGTTACCCGCTTGGAATTTTATGCAGTTTTGGACCGCGGCTGCTAAAGCGACTGCGAAATTACCCGCTTGAATCTGGTAGCCGCCACAAACAAGTCGCTCTGCAATATTCGGGTTTTTGGCAGGCGCTCATGTTTGGTTCTGAAGGCGGAATCGATGGATCAAATTTGCCCTACTCCTATATGAGCTTGCCATTGAGCAATCCAGAGGAGTTGGCGCAGAAAATCCAAACTCAAATCAAACAACAACTCCACAAAACTGTCTGCGTAATAATCGCTGACACCGACAAAACTTACAAGTTCCACAACTTCTATTTTACGCCGCGCCCCAAACCACTCAGAGGCATACATTCACTGGGTGCAAGCACTACATTCGTCATGGGCAGAATTCTCAAGTTAAAGAAAAGTTCCACGCCCCTCACTTCAGTAGACTGCAATCTCTCAGCCGCTGAAGCGTTGAAAATCACCAACATCGCTGACAAAACACGCGGGCCAGGCTCAGGCGCCACCGTATGGGATATGGCGGCGCGGTTCAAAGCAGAAATTAACTCGGTAACTTGGGAAATGCTCGGCGCAATCAATCACAAGCCAATAGTGATCGTTAGGAAAACCCGTTAGGCAAGGTATATACGGCAGAAAACAAATAGTCCATAGTCAACAAAACAATTTTTTGAAGAACAACAAATAAAAATAGGGCGTGCAAGCACTAAGCGAAACGAGGGGATAACGTATGGAAGAGACATTACAAAGAATGGATGCATTCTTCAACCCGCATTCAGTCGCGGTTATCGGAGCCACAAAAAAAGCCGACAAAGCAGGACACGTCATCTTCAAGAACTTCGTCACCAACAGGCAGCACGGCATCTTCAAAGGCGAACTCTACCCCGTCAACCCCAACGAAGACTCCATTTTAGGCTACAAATGCTACACGTCCCTAACCCAAATCTCCGGCGAAGTCGAATTAATCGTCGTTATTGTCCCAGCCAAATTTGTGCCCTCCATCATGGAGGAAGCAGCGGCTAAAAAAGTCAAATCCGCCATCATCATCAGTTCAGGCTTCAAAGAAGTCGGAAACAAAGAACTCGAAGACCAAGTGGTTGCAGCAGCAAAGAAGGGCGGAATCCGCGTTTTAGGACCCAACTGCTTGGGCGTCTACTACTCAAAAACAGGAATCGACACCCTGTTCCTACCCGAAACCAAGGTTCTAACAACGGGTGAAGAAGTCGTCGCAACCCCAAGACCCATGCCGGGCAACATCGCTATGATTACGCAAAGTGGAGCCTTCGGAGTCGCCGCCCTGGACTACTTGACTGGGCGCCAGATGGGTGTGAGCAAATTCGTGAGTTTCGGCAACAAATGCGACGTCACCGAATCCGATATACTCCTTTATTTGCTCTACGACAAAGAAACAAGAGTCATACTCGTTTACCTTGAAGACGTTACGGCTGGGAGAGAATTCCTTAAGATAGCCAAGAAAGTCACAGTTAAAAAACCCATCGTAGTCATCAAGTCAGGCAGAAGTGCAGCAGGAGCAAGAGCCGCAGCATCACACACGGGCGCCATCGCGGGTTCAGACAAAATCTACGCCGCCGCCTTCGAACAGGGTGGAGTGATCAGGGCGCGGGACATGGAGGAATTCTTTGACATCGGCAAAGCCTTAGCCATGCAGCCCCCAGCCATGGGCAAAAACATCGGTATCTTAACAGACGCAGGCGGACCCGGCGTCATGACCGTGGACGAATGCGAAGCCTTAGGCTTAACTGTGGAACGTTTCTCCGCTGAGACCTTGCAAAAATTCCAGGAGCTAAAAGACCAAAACATAATCTTAAAGATTGCAGCAACATCAAACCCCGTGGACCTCACAGGTTCAGTGACTGACGAAATGTTCGTTATGGCTGCTGACTTGATGTTCCAGGATCCGCAGATCAGCGGCATAATCCTTCTCGGGCTTCACCATATGCCGGGACTTCGGGAAGTGTACATCGACGGCATAGTTAAAGTCGCCTCAAACTACTCTAAGCCGATAGTTATGTGTGACATCGGCGAAACAGAAATGGCGCTCTACACCCGCGGCCGCTTCGACAGACTCTGTGTTCCCTCGTTTGAATCTCCTGAAGACGCAGCCCGCGCCATGAAGGCACTGGTAGCCTACGGAGAATACCTCAAAAAATCTGGGTGCGCAGACGAATACATGGAAGCCTTCAAGAAAGCCTGCAACCCTAAACGCTAACGGACACAGTCACTGAACTACCGTCTGCCAACTTTAGTTTTTCACGCAGACAAACAGGCGCAATAATCTCCAAAACATCGCTTGAGTAATTCGGGACTTGGGGAATCACAACTGCGCACTCCAACGCGCCGATGCATGCCTTGAACATTATGCCTGGACAATAGCCTGCCTGCGGCTCAACCACCATTCCCTTGACGTTTTCAAGCAAAATTTTCTTTTTCATGCCCTCTTCAGTTAAGCGGATGTTTAGGGTTCCAACATAAGGCAAAAAACCCAGTTTCCTCTCTATCTGCTGCTTAACCCAGGGCAAACCCACAAATTTCTTACCGTTGCCCGTGCCAAAAAAAACCTTGCCCCTAAAAACTATTTTAGGCAAAAAACAGCCTTACTGCTTTTGTTCCTTTAACCACTGCGCAACCGACTTCAAAAGGGGGTCAGAAGTTATGTCGACGACCGGCACAATCATCTTTTCTTTGGTCTCGATAATCTGCATGTACTTTGGCATCATCGCATATCCCACGAAAGTCCAGTAGACCTTGTGTTTCTCAAGCAGTTCCTTAGCAACGATGGCTGTTGAAGCCGTAAGCGGAAAATACAGGAAAACCACGCCGTCAACCCAGTACAACCCCGCGAGTTTGCCCCCAGCAATCACTGAAGTGAACCTTGCTATGTCTTCGGGAGTGTTAAATCGGGTTTTCTCCATGATTACGATTTCTTGGAATGGTTCATAAGAAACGGCGATTTCGTTCGTGCTCAATAATTTCACCAGTTAGATAGTTAGTGTGTGGACAGTTCCCTTTTAATTTTGCCTTAATCTATGGAAAAGGGTTTGAAAAAACAACCAATATTTAATCAGAAAAAAATTCAATCGGTACCAAGAGAGGCATCACAATTACGCAAAAAATCCATTTTCCTTGTTTGGAGTTTTTATCCTTGACGAGCAGACATCGAATACTCGCTTACTCCACTCTCATTCCTTCAACCCTACAGCGAAACGTTAAACTCACTGTTTATGGTAATCGAGATTTTCTTAGGTGTCTTCGTCGTCACCAGAATCTCAAATATAATGGCTGAATATTATGCAGACAAAACTTCAAGACCCGGCGTAAACAAGCGCCACCTCGTTTTTATGCTTAAAAAAATCCTACAAATCGCCGTTTACGCCTCAGCGATCATCGTAATTTTCTACGTGTTTAAAGTCGACCTCACGGGCGCGATCGTCGGCTTAGACATAGGCGGCATAGCCATAGCTTTTGCGCTACAGGGCACACTCAGTGACTTCTTCAGTGCATTCGCAATTTACACTGACCGACCCTTCGAAATCGGCGACTTCATTACCGTCGACGAATACAGCGCACCGTCACAAACATCAGCATACGATCAACTCGACTCAAACTCCTATCAGGCGAAGAACTCATCATGCCCAAAAAAGAACTCACAACGGCCATTGTGCGAAACTTTAGGAAACTGGAGAGAAGGCGCATTACCTTCACAATAGGAGTAACCTACGATACGCCAACGGAAAAACTCAAAGAAAATTCCAACCATAATAAACGACATCGCCAAGAACAACAAGTTCGCCGAGGTGGAACGTTAAACTTCACAGAATTTGACGATTTCGCCTAAAATTCCTCATCAGCTACTACGTGACCGCAGCAGATTACACCGCTTATCTTGACACGCAACAAAGCATCAATTTTGCAATAAAAGAAGCGTTTGAACGTGAAGGCATAGAGATGGCGTTCCCTACGAGCACAGTCTACGTTAAAAACTAGTTGACTCAAAAAAGAAGAAAATTTTTGTGTTTATTTGAATGCGGCAGCGATTCGTTTGCAGGCTTCAGCGATGCGTTCTTTGGGCTGAGTGAAGGTTATGCGTGCGTATCCTTCGCCGTACTTGCCAAAGCCATCACCGGGTGTTACAGCCACGCCGGCGTCAAGCAGTTTAGCGGCGAACTTCATCGAGTCGCCCTTGCAGTTGACCCAGACGTAGAAGGTTGCTTTGGGTTTGACGCAGTTGTACCCGATTTTGCACAACGTGTCAACGAGGAGGTCGCGGCGTTCTTGGAGGGTTTGGTTGTTCTTCCTCAGGAACTCCGGCGCCTCTGCGCTCGTGTAGGATGCGAGGGCTTTTACGGCGACTTTCTGCGTGTACACTGGCGGCCCCGAGTCGATTTGGGATTTAACCTTGGTTAAGCCAGCAACGAGCTGCTTGTTTCCGACGGCAAATCCGATGCGGTCGCCCGTCATGTTAAAGGTTTTTGAGAGCGAGTGAAATTCGATGGCGACGTCAACGGCGCCGTCGATTTCGAGGATGCTTGGGGCGCGGTAACCGTCGTAGGTGATTTCGGAGTAGGCATTGTCGTAGCAGAGCATGATGTCGTTGTCCTTGGCGAATTCGACTGCTTGTTTGAGGAATTTTTTGTCGACGGTTGCAGCGGTGGGGTTGTTTGGGTAGTTTAGGAACATCATCTTTGCTTGCTTTTCATCGATGGCGTCGAAGTCGGGTTGGAAGTTGTTCTCTTCGAGTAGCGGCGTGGACACGACTTTTCCGTCGCACAGAATTGTGCTACCGTTAGCGTACACGGGGTATGCTGGGTCAGGCACCAAAACGTGGTCGCCTGGGTTTACGAATGCACGGGCGATGTTGGCTATGCCCTCTTTGGAGCCCAGCAGTGCGACAACTTGGTCCTGCTTCAGGTCAACGTTGAAGCGTTTCTTGGTCCACTCCGACACTGCCTGTCGGAAGTCTGGTTCGCCTTGGCTGAAAGAGTAATTGTGGTTCTTGGTGTCGGCGGCTTCCTGCTTGAGGGATTCGATGATGAAATGCGGTGGGGGAAGGTCAGGGTCGCCGATGCTGAGCGAAATCAGGTCTATGCCCTGCGCCTTCTTTTCCTTGATGGTTTTTTCTATTTCCGCAAACAGGTACGGCGGCAACCGTTTAATTCGGTCAGCGTACTCGAACGTCATGTTATGGCTCCCTGAACAGTGTTCCTTCGTAAACTTTCTCAGCGGCACCACTTAGGAACAGGGTTTTTTCAACTTCGACTTGGAGGTCGCCACCCAGCACATGGACGGTTACTTTGCCGCCGACTTTTCCCAGCTTGTTTGCAGCAGCCACAGCCGCGCAGGTTCCAGTACCGCAGGCTAATGTTTCTCCGCAACCGCGTTCCCAAACCCGAACCTTCAGCTCGCCTTTGTTTAGGACTTGGACGAAGCCGACGTTGGTCCTTTTTGGGAAAGCCCTGTGGTTTTCTATAATTGGGCCGACGTAGTCGACTGGGAACTCATCTACGTTTTCGACGAACGTGACGCAGTGAGGGTTGCCCATGGAGAGGCATGTTATCTTGTAGGGTTCTCCGTCTACTTCCAAGTCGCAGTTCATACAAGTGCCTTCGCCGAGCATAGGAAACGAGGCGCGTTCCCAGTTCGGAGCACCCATATCCACTTTAACAAATTGGACTTCGCCGTCCTTAACTGTTAACCAGACGTGCTTTATGCCTGACAGGGTCTCGACAGCGAATTCAGTTTTTTTGGCTACGCCGTTTTCGTAGCAGTACTTGGAGAAGCATCGTATGCCGTTGCCGCACATTTCTGCTTCGCTGCCGTCGGAATTGAAAATCCTCATCTTCACGTCTACAACAGTGGAGTTAGAAACGAGCAGGAGCCCGTCAGCGCCGACCGAAAAGCGCCGTTCGCAAAGCTTCTTCGCCAGCTCCGCCATACCCGCTTCGCTAATTTTCTGGTCCCTGTTATCAACCACGATGTAGTCGTTGCCTAAGCCGTGCATCTTCCAAAAACGCATTTACACTCACTCTGCCATCTTTTGACTAGACATTAAATCACTGAGCTGCTCACGCTGCCTAACGATGACTGCTTTGCCCTGGCGAATCATAACTTCTGCAGCTCTTGGTCGTGAGTTGTACTGGGAACTCATGCTGAAACCGTAAGCGCCCGCATTGAGTACTGCCAGCAAATCGCCTTCCTCAACCTTGGGAAGCGCTCGGTCTTTAGCTAAGGCGTCTCCTGACTCGCAGATTGGACCCACCACGTCGTAGGTTTCCTTTTCCACCTGCGCAACCTTGTTAGCAACCAATATTGGGTGGTAAGAACCGTACATCGTTGGGCGAACGAGGGTGTTGAAGCCTGCGTCTACTCCGACGAACTTTTTGGTGGGAGTAACCTTGACTGTGTTAACCGAGGTTAGCAGGATGCTGGCGTCGCAGACAAGGTACCTGCCGGGTTCAACGCATAAGAACGGCTTGCCAAGCCCGTACTCCTTTACTTTGCTCTTGAACGGAACCACTATTTTGCTTGAGAACTCTGATAGGTCTAGGTCTTTGTCTTCTGGCTTGTATGGAACGCCGAGTCCGCCGCCAATGTCTATGAATTCGAATTCTATGCCGACTTCCTCGTGCACTCGCTTAGCTATGGAGAGCAGTTTTTCCACTGCCAAGACGTAGGGTTCCACGTCCATGATGCCTGAGCCAATGTGCATGTGAATACCAAAACGTTCAACCCTTGCCTTCTTCGCTGTCGCATAAGCCTTCAGCGCCTCTTCTTCCATTAAGCCGAACTTTGATTCGGGACCAGCGGTGATGCAGTGGCTATGGTGTCCTGCACCTACTTCGGGATTAACACGCACTGATACAACGGGCGGAACTGCAATCTTGAGTAATCTATCTAGTTCTGACTGCGAATCCACGTTAACGGTGATGTTTGCTCCAGCCAAGAACTTTAACTCGTCGTCTCTTACGCTGGTGCCCGTGAACAAGATTTTTTCGGGTGTGAAGCCGCTGCTTAAACCCATGAAAACCTCGCCTGGACTGACGGTGTCTAGGTAAGCGCCTTCCGAGTACAGAATCCTAAGCACTGCTAGGTTAGTGTTTGCTTTTGCAGCGTAGTAGACGCGTACATACTTGTAGTTGTTGATTAGCATGCTGTGCAGGTGCTTGTAGTTGTCCCTTATGCGCTTCTCGCTCAAAACGTAAAGCGGCGTATCGTATTTTTCAGCTAACTCCTTAACTGAAAAACCGTCAAAGAAAAGGCAGCCTTTTCGGTCTTCTAAGGGTTCACGAAACTTTCTTTTAACCATCCAGCATACACCAGACTCTACTGTAACTGTCGGAAGAGGATTTAAGCTAAACCGTTGGCCACATACAGCTCTGCGCTCAATATGCCTCCGCCCGCAGCGCCCCGAACCGTGTTGTGTCCAAGGCACGTGTACTTGAAAGTCATGATTGGGTCTTTGCGGATTCTGCCCACTACGACGCTCATACCGCATCCTGTGTCGCGATCGAAGCGTGGTTGGGGACGGTTCTTTTCATGGCGAACGATGATTGGGTTGGCTGGTGCAGACGGCAGCTTAAGAAGCTGGGGCGCACCCTTGAAATCCTCAAACGCCGCCTCGATTTGCTCGAGCGATGGGTCTTGGTCCAGCTTCACGAATATGGATTCCAAGTGCCCATCTTTAACCTGAACACGATTGCAACTTGCGCTAATCTGGAAATCCGCGTTCTGGATGCCTTGGCCCTTGTAGGTTCCAAGAATCTTCAGGGCTTCGGTTTCCATCTTGTCCTCTTCTCCTGAAATGAACGGAACAACGTTATCGATGATGTCCAATGAAGCAACGCCTGGGTATCCTGCACCGCTCAACGCCTGCATCGTGGTAACTACAACCTGCTTCAATCCAAACTGCATCAGCGGCTTTAGCGTAATCGCCATTTGGATGGTACTGCAGTTGGGGTCAGTGGAGATGAAGCCTTTCCAGCCTCGAAGTTGTTGCTGAAACTTGATTAACTCAACGTGGTCAGGGTTAATCTCTGGAATAATCAAGGGCACATCGCGTTCCATTCGGTGCGCGCTTGCCTTGCTGAACACCGGGTACAATGCTGCAAATTCGGATTCAACCGACCCCGCCAAATCACCCGGCATCGACGAGAAAACCAAGTCCACATCACCTGCCTTCTCTACAGATGCCACGTCAGCGTTTACCACTGGCATTTCAGCGATTTCAGGGGGCAGGTTTGTTTCCATCAGCCAGTTGCAGGCGTCGCCGTATTTTTTGCCTGCTGACCGCTCTGAAGCGGCAAGCACCTCAATTTCGAACCATGGATGACCCTGTAGGAGCTGGATGTACCGTTGTCCGACGGCTCCGGTTGCGCCTAAAATAGCTACTTTACGCTTGTTTGGCATGTTTGTTCTTCTTCCTTGACCCTTTTCACTAAGTTTGTTGTGTATAAAAAAGTTAATGGTTTTGGCAAGTTAAGATAATCCCAAAACATCAGCCATACTGAACACTTTGGGCTCGTTTTGCCTGCTTAACCATTCAGCCGCGTATACTGCGCCCTGCGCAAACACGCTGCGAGAGAAAGCCGTATGCTCAATCCGCAACATCTCGTATGGTCCAGCAACGATTACGTCGTGGATGCCTGGAACGCCGCCAGCACGCATCGCTACGGATTCGATTTCTTTGGGCTGCCGTGGGCTGATGCCGTCTCTGCCGTAGACGGTCTTTGTGTAACCGCGTGTTTTTGATATTATTTGCTCGAGTTTCTTGGCTGTTCCGCTGGGCGCATCCTTCTTGCCTGTGTGGTGGATTTCGCTTAGGCTGAAATCGTAGCCCTGCGGAAACGCTTTGAGAGCCTCTGCCAACTTGAAGAGTATGTTGACGCCTATACTGTAGTTTGGCGAGAACACCGCTGGAACTTTACCCGACATTACCTCTATGACCTGTCGGTTTTGTTCAGTATTGAAGCCCGTGGTACCTAGAATTATGCGTTTGTCGAGGTTGGCAACTATTGGGATGTTGATGAGTTCGGCGGCGGGCACGGTGAAGCTTACGTAAACGTCGGCGTTTCCAACGGCTTCGCTCAGTCTGTCGGAGTCAAGGATTTTTGTGTCGGAGTTGCATATGCCGAGCTCGCGAAGGCTCTTACCGATGCCGGGAGTGTTGGGTGCTTCTATGGCGCCCACGATTTTATGTCCCTTAGCTGTGGCTTCAACAATGATGGCGTTTCCCATTCTGCCTGCTGCGCCAGCTACACAGAACCTAAGCATAGAAAAGCCCCTCAAGGTACTTCTCGTTGTAGAGTCGCTCTTTTAGGTCGACGTCAAAGTGGTCGGCGATTGGCTTTAGGATCTGAGGGTTGCTTTCGTAGATTTTCCTTGCGTTTGCTAATACCACTTCTAAGCCACTTCGGGTCATTTTTCCCAGCGGTTGCCTGCATGGTCCCGACGGCATGCCTAAGATGTTCATGAGTGCCTTGTAGGCGAGTGGGTTGCGGGCTTTGCACGAGACTGGTCCATACGGCGTTTGCTCCTGCGTTTTGACGGTTACGATGTTGAAAAGGGGTTGGAGTGCTTGGGAGATTACGCTTGCAGCTTCCTCGTTGCCATCCAAGACATAGTGTACCATATCTACGACTGCGCCTGGAGCAATGTTGGAGACAACCGATATGACACCGCTTGCGCCGATGTCGGGTGAAATCATCATCGTGTAAGTCTTATCATCGTCGCCCGAGAGAATGTCGAAGTCTTCTCCGCAGAGCCGCCTAGTCAACTCCATGTTTGTGAGGTCGCCCGTCGCTTCCTTCACGCAGCGAACGTTTGGGTACTGGTGGCTGAGGACAGCGATGTCTTGAGGAAAAAGCTGTGTTCCCGTCCGCCCAGGGATGATGTAGGGGATAACTTGGACTTCTGGAAACTGCCGTGCGATGGGTTCGATGTATTCTCTGCGAATCTCCATTGAACTTGGGCCGTTGTAGTATGGGTCGACTAGGAGGACGCAGTTTACGCCGAAGTCATGGGCATGCGCTGTGCCATCGATGGCTTCTTGTGTGGAGTTGCTTCCAGTGCCCGCTATGGTCAGGCATCTGTTGCTGGAATACTCGTGTACTTTTTCGATGACTTTTGTGTGTTCGTTCCAGTCTAAGGTGGGGCTTTCGCCGGTTGTGCCGACGGCCAGTATGCCCTTGACTCCATTTTTTATTTGGAAATCTACAAGTTGCTGTAATCCTTCGTAATCGACTTGACGATTACGGTTCATTGGTGTTATTAGGGCTGTGTAACAACCGCTGAATGTTGACATTTTCATGTTCCTCTTTATGTATGGGGAACATTGGTCGGCAGAATATTTAAGTATTACGTTTTACACACTATTTTTACTAAAAACGTAAATAATCCGCCTTAAAACAAGTTAAATCTACTTCAGCAATCATTTTTTGGCAAGAAGCGGCGCAACATAATAAGCCGTAAAAACCCCGCCGTCAACCTCATAAATCCCACGAAGGTAACCAACAGCATCACCAAGCACAGCAGCCGAAGGAACAACCGCCCTAAAATTATCCGAACGCAAGACATCAGTAAGCTGCCCGGATTCCGTCTTCACAATCTTCACCCTCAAAACATTGGGACCCGATTGGAAAACGGCAATTTCGCCTGGCTTAAGAACACCTTTTCGCACGTCGATGGTTTTTTGGCCTTGCGCCAACCATTGAAACACTTCTTTTTTTGCAAGAAACCAAGGCAAGTACAGAGCACCTAAAGTTTGGTTGCACCGCTAGAAGATAAGTTTTCATTCGAAAAACGGATAACAAAATAGTTTAAAATAATAAAAAATGGGTTGAAACGTAGAATATTGTTGCTGTTTACCCTTTGCCTTTCTCTTCTTTGCCGAAGTATTTAGTCCACTTTAGTTTGCGTGCGTCGCGTTTGAATGTTATGCTGCTTTTCTTGCATTTGCTGGAATCGAACCATAGGATTGAGCCGTCGTTTTTAACGTACATCATGCCTGTGCCAGCTGGGAAATCAGCACCACAGAACGAACATTTTCTAGGTTTTGGCATGACAAATTCTCCAGTTAACGTGTGATTTTCTTTGCTTCTCTTTCTGTTTCTCGCAGCATCAGAATATCTTGTGCTCTCACTGGTCCTTTAACGTTGCGTGTGATGATTCTGCCTTTATCTTTGCCTTCCATGATGCGGACGCGGACTTGTGTGATTTCACCAGTTACGCCAGTGCGGCCGATGACCTGTATGACTTCTGATGGAATAGGTTCTTCAGCTGCGTCTTTACTCATTACTGAGTTCCTCGTTTAACCTGGTCGATTCTGGTAACGATTTCTTTGAGCAAACCTGCTGCTTCGCCTTCTCTGATGATGACCGCTGCTGCGCATGGAACGTCGATGCCGATGGATTTGCCGAGTGTTTCTTTGCTTGGAACGAACAAGTATGGAGTTTTTCTTTCGTCACAGAGTAGTGGTAGGTGCGCTATAACTTCCGGTGGGTCAACATCTTCTGCGATTACTACAAGTTTTGCTTGAGAGCGTTCAACAGCTTTTGTTGCCTCATTTGTTCCTTTCCTAACAGATCCTGATTTTGAAGCAATCGTTAGGGCTTCATAGGCTGCATCTACGATTTCTTTCGGTACTTCATATTTTACATAGAATGGTTTAGACATATTAGCCTCACCCTTTTAAGGCACAGTCTTATCCGCACATCTTATTTAAGAATCTTTCTCCCAAAAAAATCTGCCCTGTATCTTTCCGCTTAAAAATCAGTTAGAAAACTTTATATAAAGTGTTACGGGTTCCTACATGTTTTCGAGAAGGGAAATTGCGTTTGCAAAGATTGGGCAAGGTTTCAAATGTAACTCCATCACGAAACATGGTGGTAAAGGCAGAAAATACCCCGAAAATGGGTTTTGAAGTTGTGGATGAAAACTTAAACGTCGTCGGCAATGTTTTTGACATTATTGGCCCAGTCTCAGCTCCTTATGCAATCGTTAAACCGTGCATTAAAGAGCCTGAGAAACTAGTGAATAAGCCAGTGTACTTGGTTCTCGCGAAAACAAAACGGAGCAAAAGATGAATGAGCAGAGCCAGCAAGTTAATTGAACCAATAAATCAAGACCAAGCCGCACCAAAGGTAGAACCAGCCAAAGTTCAAGTATGCCCCGAATGCAGCAGCACCCGACTTATGCGTGATTATGAATGCGCTGAAATAGTCTGCATGGACTGCGGTTTCGTCGTAGCGGCCAAAATAGCTGACCGTGGACCAGAATGGAGAGCTTTCGATGACGAACAAAGGTCCAAGAGAACCCGTGTTGGCGCACCTCTCACATACACAATTCACGATAAAGGATTATCAACAACAATAGACTGGCATGACCGCGATATCTACGGCAAAAGTCTCTCGCCGGGACAGAAGGCACAGGTTTATCGTCTGCGGAAATGGCAGCGGCGAATAAGGGTTTCAGACGCAACTGAACGGAACCTGGCGTTTGCACTCTCCGAAATCACAAAGATATCCAACAACCTGAACCTTCCTAAAAACATCCTTGAAACAGCCTCTGTTATCTACCGCAAAGCAGTAAAAGAGAAGCTTATTCGAGGCAGGTCGATTCAAGGCGTAACCTCAGCTGCGATTTACGTAGCCTGCAGACAGTGCAGCTTAGCTAGGACCTTGGACGAAATCGCTCAGTGCTCGGGAGTTAACAAGAAAGAAGTTGGAAGAAGCTACCGTTTCCTACTCAGAGAACTAAACTATTCAATTCCGCCGTTGCGGCCAAGCCAGTACATAACAAAGTTCTCCAGCCAGCTTACCATGCAGGGAAAAGTTGAGGAAATTGCTCATAAAATCTTAGCCGCCGCAAAAGAACTCAAACTCACCTCGGGTAGAGGACCAACAGGCATTGCAGCAGCAGCAAGCTACGTCGCATCCGTGTTGACTGGTGAACGCAAAACCCAGAGGGAAATCGCCGAGATTGCACAGGTAACCGAGGTTACTATCCGCAACAGGTACAAGGAACTCGTTGAACGTTTAATGTTCCAGATAAGCATCTAACCTTACCATTTCTTTTTTGTTTTTTAAGGCTTTGACATGGCTTTTTCCGACGCAAAAACTTCTGATAGACCAAATATGGAAGAGTCGATTGCTGAGCTCGAAGAAATCCTGTTGGGTCTTAAGCAAAACCTTGGGTGCCTGCATCAGAAAATAGAACTGCTCGAGTCGAAGCCCGAGTTGCAGAGCAGTTTAGAGAACTTGAAGAGGGATGCTGAGTTAAGAGCCAGCAGCCTTGAAGCTGAAGTGGAGCGTTTGCGGGAAGACTTAACTTCCATCAGGGAGCTTTTAGGGTTAAACGTGGACAAGTGAAATTCAGGCAAATAGTTGATTTTGGATAAGCAATTTTTTTAAGCATCTACGTTGATAATGCATAGTTATGCCCTATAAATTCACTTTCGACCTCTCGAAGGTCCCAAGATTCTTCTTCACTGAAATTGCCATGGTTAGTTATCAGAAGGGCATGCATAAAAGCTTCTTAACTACGCTCAACGAGTTGATTATTAAGTTTAAAATTCAAGAAGCAACTGGGCTGAACCTTTCGGACGCGGTTGCAGTGTTTCAAGACCTGATTGATTTACAAGCCATCAACAGCATCGAGAGGGGCAGGTTTTTACAAACCAAGAAACGTGCATTGTTCCTGCCGCATTGCTCGCGAAAATACATGGATGGCCGCTGCAAAGCAACCTTCAACCCAGAAACGCCATGTTACACATGTGCGCATTGCTCAGAGGACTGCATGGTAAACAAGGCAGACCAATACGCCAGAAAGAAAGGCTACGACGTTTACTTGTTGCCCGGAGGCTCCTGCATACCGAAGATACTCAAGAACAGCAATTACGAAGGCATAGTTGGGGTGGCATGCGGGGAAGAAATGAAAATCATGGGTCCACTCATCAACGACATGAAGATGACTGCGCAAGGTATACCTTTGTTAAAGAATGGGTGTTCAAGCACCGTTTTCAACATGGAAACCCTCAGAAAAGTCCTCTAACCCGCTTGATTGTCGGTTGAACAATTAGCAAAGCTTATAATTCTAAACCATCCCAAGAGATTATTTGTTTGATGTTCATGCCAGAGAAAAAAGCAGCAGAGAAAAAATCGAGCAATAAATTCTTCAGAACCGGGAGGAAATGCCCAGAGTCAGGGTTGTATGAGCATTTCTGGAAGAGTAAGAGTGATAAATCTCGGATTCCGTTGTCGAGGACTGAGACTTTTCCGCAGTGCAGAACTTGCGGCTCGGTTAAATGGGTTTTATTGATGGCAGCTTAAGCCTTTACTTTCTCTAAAATACATATTTTTAACTTGAAACAATCGGGTTTTTTGGTAGCCACAAGTTCACTTGTCGACTGACGTTTTATATAAGGTAGGAGGAGGTCGCTGAGAGCCGCAGACGTTTGGTTATGGTTTTAATCTAACTCTGTCTCTTGGGTACAGGGTTACTTCGCGGATGTTCTTGTTGCCAGTTAAAATCATCGTTAACCTTTCCAGCCCCAGTCCCCAGCCTGCGTGCGGTGGCATGCCGTAATCGTAGGCTTGCAGGTGGCACTTGAACGATTCAGGATTGAGCCCCTTCTCCTGCAGCCGCTGGATAAGCTGGTCTTTTTGGGAGATTCTTGTTCCGCCCGAAACCAGTTCTATGTAGCTGTACATCAAGTCGAAGCCTTCGCTTACTTCAGGTTTGTCTTCGCGGGGTTTGATGTAGAATGCTTTGGCGTGTGTGGGCCAGTCAGTTATGAAGTAGAAGTACGGGTAGATTTCGCCTAAGATGCGTAAAGCCTCGGTTGGGATGTCTTCGCCCCATGGAATCGTGATATCGTGTTTTTTGAGGTCTTCGAGGACTTGGTCATAGGTTAAATGCTTGAATGGGATTGCGGGGACCTCAAGGTTGTGCTTGAGTACCGATAATTCGCTGGCGCATTTCTCCTTTACAACCGTGCAGGCGTGCTGGATGACCTGTTCCAGGAGTGCCATAACGTCTGTGGCGTTGGCAAAAGCCGCTTCTATGTCGACGGAAGTGAACTCGCTCAGGTGCCTTCTGGTGTGTGATTCTTCAGCGCGGAAGAACGGCCCAACCTCAAACACCCTCTCAAAACTCAACGTCAATTCTTCCTTGTAGAGCTGCGGGCTCTGGGCAAGGTATGCTTTTTGCCCGAAATAATCAACGCTGAAAAGCTCAGCGCCGCCCTCGGTGGCGGAAGCGATGATTCTTGGGGTGTGAACTTCCAGAAAATCCTTCTTGGATAGAAAGCTGCGTATTGCTTCGAGGGCATTATGCTGAACCTTGAACGTGGCTAAACTCTGTTCCTGGGTGAGGTCGAGTGGTCTTGCATCCAAGCGGGCTTCGATGAGGGCGGGAGTCTTGCCGGTGATGTCTATAGGCAACTGTTCGGTAGCCGAATTGAAAATTTTGATTGCAGTAGGTATAACTTCGATGCCTCTGGATGTCATTGTGGTTTTCTTGACCGCCCCCTTAACACCGAAGCTGAACCGTTTCTGCAGTAAGTCTGACTTAGCTAAAACTTCAGGCAGGACTCGCTTTTTAGGGATAGTTAACTGGATGGTTCCTTCGCGGTCCTGCAGTATTATGAAGCGGATTCCGCCGAGGTCTCGGACATCTTGGACCCAGCCGAAAATGGTGACTTCTTGACCGTCGAGTTCAGGTGTCACTTGGCTTGTATAGTGAGTTCTAGTCCAGTCGCCTATTGAGTCCAAGTTCATGCTGTTTTGCCAACCTTAATCTGCGATTTCAACGCGTAAGGACATTTTACGTACTTTACTGGCGATTTCCTTGAGTGCTTTAAGGTCAAAGGGTAGCTGTGCGCCTCGTTTCCTCTTGAGAATTACGCGTGTTTCGGTGGTTCCGTCTGGAATCCAGATAGTGTTGATGGTTAAGATGCTGAAGGGTACGAATAGGTCTTCGAGGAATTTGCGGTCGTCAACACCATGTTCTAGTACGCGGACGTTTTTGCCTGTTTCGTCGCCGAGGGTCTTGACGATTTTGCCGCCGTAACCTAAAAGTTTAGGGACATCTCCATGTCCGACGAGTATGGCTAAGGTTTTTTCAACCTCAATGGCTTTGTAGAAGCACACGTTTTGCAGGGAAGGATACTTTTCTTCCAGGGAAAGAAGTACACGGGCGACTTTCAGGTCGATGTCGCTGATTTCGCCAGCTTTTACTTTGGCTGAACATTTTTGGCATAGTATGCCGCTTTTTAAGCAGAAACTACATAGTTCTGTTTTCATTTGTGTTCTGTTTTCCTGCAAAGAAGGAGTTTAGCTTCGAGCGTGATTTTACCTTATTAGAGTAATTTCGATGGTGCTTACGTTGGTTGCTGTGTTGCCTTCCTCTTGGTCCTGCGGTAGGAATTTGTCCGTTCCGATGCTGATGCTTTTAATTTTTGCGTCTGGCAGGAATCTGTGTCTGACAACTTCAGCGACGTCGATTGCTCGGCTGATGGATCTGCCGCGTGCTTTGATGCTGACTTCTTTTGCGCCGCTGTGGAAGAATGTGATGCATGCGAGGACATAGTTCATTACTGGTTTTTTGCCGATTAAGACTGCGCTGGCGTTTTCGGTCACGGTTCCGCTTCACTCCTGGTTTACTTTAGTAGTTTGACTTAAGCTTTTTTTCAAAATAAATACATTGTGGTGGTTAGTTTGTTTCTTGCTGGAAAGAAAAATAGTTATTTTAGTTAACTTCGCTGGGTTTTCTGTTTACATGGCGTATGTTAATGTTTGCGAAAACGCTGATTGCGACTGGCCTCTCTTAGCGAGTTTCTGGGAACCCCGTTGTTAAATTGGCACAGCAGACGCCGTTGCCTTTGTTTTTTTCAACTGTGAAACGGTTTTGATAGTCAGATTCTTAAGGAAGTTTGCAACTGTTGTAAAGGTTTGAGTTATCAAAACACCACAAAAGTGACCAATTTGGAGCCATTAACTAAACGTTCAATCCAGCTGTTAAAAACTCTCTACGAAAAAGGCAAATCCACAAACACCTACTCCCTCAGAGTCAAACAGGATGAGCTGTCCGCTCAGCTTGGCGTAAGTAGACAAGCCTTAAATGTTCATTTGCGTAAACTCAAAAACCGCGGTTACATCCGCACAGGAAGAGGATTCATCGATGTCACGGAAAAAGGCCTAAGCGCCCTTGGCGTATCCACAACCCCAGCCTTCATTCTGCTTAAAGTTTCCCCCATCAAACGCATCCATGTGTACGAGCAGATCCATGAGCTTGCGGTTTCGAGGGCTTTTCGCATCGCGGGTGAAGTGGATGCCTTGATTATCGTTGAACGTGAGAACCTTGATGAAATCTTAAAGAAGCTCTACAGCATCGACGGAATAGAGGACACCCGCTCCTATGTCACCATCGAAATTATCAAATAAGTGATTGTTTTGTATTCAGCGCAATAATCCTAAGTTTAGACAAAAGGTATATTTGATACTTAACCATCAAAGACTTAGCCAAAACGGAAGGTTAACAATAAAATGCCAATATTAGACCCAGTAAAAAAAGCCATAGCGCAAGAACACCGCCTGTACATGAAAATCTGCCGAGACTGCGGCTCACGCAACGCGGCGACAGCGCTAAAGTGCAGAAAGTGCAAGGGCAAGAACCTGCGCTGGAAGAAACGAGAAATAGTGAAGTAACCAGTTTACTTTCTTTATTTTGTTTTAATAAATTTCAAGCACTACCTCAGTATTCTCTTTGTTTATACCCCCTTATTTTAAAGGGGGATTTGTTACATTTTAAAAAGATAGGTTGCTCTTGGCGACCTACCCCCTCTATTATATATAGATTCAAGTGCTGGTTCAACTTTCGATTGGCAGTTGGCTTGGGGGATTTCGGGTTTCTTTTGATAAAATATTTAAGGTTACAGTGCTAAGTGGCAAACGTGGAACAACCAACTTGAATTTAACAAAGCCTATCCTGCTCATGGTCTGCGTGTTGGTTTTGCTGTTGGGCGTGAAGCCGGCTCTTGGCTGGAGCAACGGTGGCTACTCAGCCAACCCTTCGCAGCCAAACTACGGTACACATGACTGGATTGCCCAGCACGCGCTGGATTATCTGCCCACCCAAGAGAAGCAGTACATAACCGACAACTTTGCCGCGTACCTATACGGCACGGAACTGCCCGACAACAGCCAGGCCCCAGACGGCATCGGCGACACCACAAAACACCATGTTTACTATTCGGCTTCTGGAGCCGTCACGGATAGCGCTTCTGCTCAAAGGGCAAATGCAGAGTACACTTTGGCATTAAATTTTCTAAAAACGAAAGATTATGTTGATGCTGCGAAAACCGCGGGAATCATGACCCATTACATAGCGGATTTAGCTGTTTTTGGGCACGTGATGGGTTCGTCGACGCCTTGGGGAACTGAAATCCACCATAGCGATTATGAGGATTACGTGAATACCCGAACCTCAAGCTACTCAGGCAGCTTCACTAGTTACCTATCATACGATGGCAGCCTTACTACTTTAACAGCAACAAATGCAGCCCTAAACATGGCTTACGACACGACTTTTGGTGGCAGCGGCCATTTGACATGCGTGTGGATGGATGACAACTACAACTGGAGCAATCCAGCGTTTAGCGGCAGATGCGGGCAATCGCTCAATTTAGCAGTAAATGACATAGCAGATGTTCTGCACACCTTGTATCAAGAAGCCGCGTCAACAACATCCCAAACAACTGCGCCGACATCAACTCCAACACCGGCTCCAGTTCTAACAGCCACTCCAACAACTGTGCCATCAGCAGCTCCAACGTCGACTCTTGTTCCAACAGCTACAGTTGCTCCAACAACAATCCCCACACAAACAGACCCTAACTCAACACCTACACAAACTCCAAACCCAAACCAAACCCAAAACCCAACTACAACTCCCACAACTCCGGAGTTTTCAGCAGCACAAATCATAGTAGGTACTATACTGCTCGTTACGGCATCAGTTATCGTTTATAAGAAGGGCACAACAAAAAAATTAAAACCTGATTCTGCGTTTTCTATTTTGTTTGCGACAGATTTAAAATTTTCTCGAAAAAATTTGAGTCCGAGCTAATAATTGATAGCGAATGCTCAGAAGCCGTTACAGACAAAGATAAAATACAAGTAAACGCCTATTCTTGTTGGTGTCGAATTATTCTGTCAGCCTTCATCGTTCTACCCATTCCAACATATTCTCTTCAGTATGTGGTTTGTCCGAATTGCGGCGCACAGGTATCTGCAGTTTCCAACTACTGCAACTTCTGCGGCACAAACCTCAAACCACAGATTTTGCTCAAGATTTGTCTTCGATGCAAAACCCGAATGTACGCAGCGGCGAAGTTTTGCCCTGAATGCGGACAAAAACAATAGCAGTTTTAAAAAGTGCCCCCATGTAACAGGTATTTTTGTATTTGCTGATTGGTTTTGTTGCAGAGTTGGTGTCAATAAGTTTTAAAACCGTCTTCTGAATTTGACAGGTGGAAATGCAGTGGAGAGTTTGGGGATGAGGGGTAAGCCGTGGTCGAAAAATGAGGAGAAGCTATTGCGACAACTTGTTGAAGAGGAAAAAAGCTTTGATGAGATTTCAATTATTATGGGTAAAAGTCGTCTTTCCGTTAAGGGTAAGTTGTTTAATTCGGGTTTGAATTCTGTGAAAGCTGCAACTGGTGTGCAGCGTGCAGTTGCAACAACAATTGCAACAACAACTTCTTCTGCGGAGGGAACTGCTGGCTCTTTTGTGGCTCCTATGCCTGGTGCTGTTGTTGGTGCTGCTGAGACTAAATTTGTTGATGTTGTTTCCAAGGTGCCTGATCGGTTGCCCAGTATTGAGGAGGAGCTTAAGGTTTTAGCTGCGGCGGTTGAGGCTTTGAGGCAGCCGGGTCTTAGTCGTGCTGAGGGATCGCGGTTGCATAATATTATTGTGGGTGTGAAGGTTTACCAGGAGCTTTTCGTCAAGTTTGTGGATTACTGTGGGTTAGAGGCCGATGTTTTGGAGTTGAGAAGACAGCCTGCGTCCAAAAACGCCAAGTCATCCAGCGATACATCCTCGTAGGTTTCACTCTGATGAGATTGAGGCTCATCGGAGAGGGCTTCGCGAAGAATACAGAGTTTACAATGCGTCCCAATGTGCGAAGGCTGATGCGGTAAAAGGTGACACAGCAAAGTTCTTCAGGGAAATCTGTCGTCTAAAGCCTTTCACCTATCAGCTTGAGCTCGCCGAATTGTACAGGAAAAATCAGTTTCTCGCTGTAAGGTGGCCAAGACAGACGGGCAAGAGCACTTCTATTGGTGGGTTGCTTTTGCAGGATGCCTACGAGAACCCTGACCTAAACATTGGATTTATAGGTCCAAGTTGGCGTCAAACCAAACTTAATCTTCGGCGGGTAGCAGGTTTTTGCCGCAACCTTCCATCTGGAAGCTGCCATGTCCAGAAAACCAGAATAAGCTTCAAAAATGGTTCAGTTATTGAAGCATTCCCCAACAATGCCGATACGATTCGAGGCAATACTTTGCATCGGCTCTGGTGGGATGAAACGAATTTTACCGCAGGAGACGAGGACCTCTATGATGCGATCCTGTTTACGTTGGGCACCACCAACGGTAAGCTAGTTGCAAGCAGCACGCCGTTTAATCGAGATTCGCAGTTTTGGAAGATGTGCAATCACAAGGACTATGGGGATTTTGTTAAGCAGCATTTCAGTTGGGAGAAAGCTCTGGATCCGTTAGGTCCTTTGAATCCGCAGATGATTGAACGCATCCGGCGGCAGTTTGGGGATGACCCAGCAAGGTGGCGGCGGGAGATGGAGGCTGAGTGGGCAGAAGACGAAGACGTATGGTTACCTCAGAGCTTGATTGTTTCTTGTGTTGGCACCTCTAAAAATTGTGGATTCGATCTCCAACAGTTTGATCCTGAAAAAAATTGTGAGGGCAGGTTTTTTGGAGGCTTAGATTTGGCGCAGACGCGTGACTACTGTGTTTTTAGCATAGTAGAAAGCCTTAACGATACACTTTATTTGAGGTTCTTGAAAATTTTTCATCAGCCAACCAGGTATGTGCATGTGTTGGGATTTATCAAGCTGGTTCAAGATCGCTTTGGCAGTTTTGAAAAAATCCGCGTTGATTACACCCGTGAAGGTCCTAGCATTATCGCGGACATGGAAAACTCTGGCATAGAGAACGTTGAAGGCGTAAACTTTAGCGTTCCCCGCAAAAGTGAGATGGCAAGTTTACTAAAGCAGCGAATGTCGAATGGCAAGTTTTTCTTTCCGCTTCTAAATTGGGAGCGGCCCTATCGAGGAGACATATGTACTGAACTAAATGTTGAACGCTACGATTTACGCAAAGACGGCACCATAGGATACTCGCACCCCAACGGCACACATAACGATGTCTTTTGGAGCATAGCGTTATTAGTTTACGCAACTGTAGAACTATCGCCTGAACCATTCTTAACAGTAATTCCAAGATAACAGAAAATGGGTAAAGAAAAATCCTGAAGCGGCTTATTGCGGGGTTGTCTTTGTTCGTTTATTTCATTTAGAAGCCTCAATAATCGTTTTTTGCCATATGTTCTAAGTCCACTTCTTAAGAAGTCTGCGCCCGCGGCGTGTTTTTTGGGGGTTACCTTAATTTGTAATTATTGAAGAAGAGAAGCAAACATTTGCGCAAAAAGAGTTCTTGTGTTTACAGTAAAAAACGTTAGTGATAACATTGGAGATAAACGTTTGCCCCGTTCGCAACGCGGAAGCCCCGGGTTCAAATCTCAACCGGTCCATAGTGAGGTTCGAACTCAGAAGAGCCTGTGTAAAAAGTCAGAATTGCTTTCGAAACTTGCTACATAAGTGTGGAAAGCATCTGTCTCGTCGCTTATTTTTTGCATGCGAATTTGCAATTTTCTGGAGTTCAATCGGGTTTTCGCACAGACTCAACACGGTTCAAATCCCGCCCGGTCCATAATTAGATTTGAACCTCTTAAGGTATGGATACCTACCAATCGATTGTAAGTTCAAAACCCATAGAGACCTGACTCGCTCGGGGTTTGAAACTGTTAGAAAAGGACCCAAAATCATTGCCGATAATTGTGGTGCGGTTGCCGGGATTTGAACCCGAGTGTTCAGCTTGGGAAGCTGATGTCCTACCGAACTAGACTACAACCGCAACTGTTACCGGCTGAGCGCGGCAGCTATTGCATAGGGATAGTTCATTTGATATAGAAACTTTACTATCTAACCTTGTTAGCGATTGTTGGTGAGTTTATTGCAGGATTCTATCAGCGTCAACGGAGTATCCGCTGTTGGTGAGTTCACGTATAAGGGCAAGCTTCCAACTGTCGCGGTCATCGAACGCCGTCACTTTTATGCCTTCAAAATCGGCGGGACTCTCAAAGTTGGCGCATTCCCTTTGGAAGACAAGCACATTGCCCTTGCCGAGCTTGCCCAACAGAAAGCCCAGTTCGAAAACCACGTCCTGTCGTGGCCTGAGCTTGCGTTTTGCGGCTGATTCATCTTTGGCGTACACGGAATCATCGGGCGACAACAAAACCACTGCGAAACCAACGTCGGCGTAGTCTGCGAAGCGTTCGACAATTTTTCTGCCCTGGCCTGGCTCTTCACACATAACCACGGGTACAAGCCTGACCTTAATCAAAGCTTCAGTAACGGCATGTTTCATCTCATCATCTGAGCCGCAGACAACGAAAATCCTGCGCCGCACATCCGAAGCAGACTTTGACGATGGAACGGGAACCGCTGATTTTTGGGTTGGGGACAAGAATTTTTCGGTGCAGAGGTAAGCGCCTTTGACTTTGCTCTTTAAGATGCTTTCGAGGGCGTATTTTTTGTCTTTGGCGGCTATCAGGTTTTCTTGGTTTGGCAGGGTTAGTTTGTCGGCTGTTTGGTAGGACCAGAAGATGACGGCTTTGACGACTTTATGGGGGTTGAGAAGTCTGCCCATGAACCAGAAGGGCTGGCCGGCGGTAAAGGGTAATGCGAAGGTGCGCACGAGTTCCTCTTGGGGAACGTTGAATCGTATACCGGTTTTATCGGGCTCGGCATATTCTACATAGATGTGATACTTGGGCACTTGCAAACTAATCGAGTGCTAATCAGCAATTCTAGGAACAAAAACTTTGCCATCCCCGCAGGCTAAAGTTAAGTTACGCAGTCGAATAACTCCATGGGAAAATGGAACGATTCCCGGCTTCTCTTAAGTCCGCCCTCAATGAACTCGATTGCCATAAACGCTTCAGGCGGGTTAGCCTCCTTCATTTTGAGTCCCCATTCGCTGGCTCGTCTGAAACCGAATCTGGGATAATAGTTTGGGTGCCCAACAACTAAAACCGAACGGTGGCCCCGCTGTTTGACAGTTGCTAACCCAGCTTTCACCAATTCGCCGCCGACACCCCGCCGCTGATAGCTTGGATGCACAGAGAGCGGAGCTAAAATAAGCGTCTGTAGCGCTTCATCGTCAACTTTGACTTCTATGGGGAAAAACAGGATGTGCCCGATTACATGACCTTCGTACTCTGCGACCAAGGATAATTCTGGAACATAATTTGGGTTTTGCCTGAATTTCTCAACAAGTTGGCTTTCAGAGTTGCGCCCAAATGCTAACCGGACAACCTCAAGCACCTCAGCTAAATCCGCTTCAGATTCCTGCCTAATCTTAACATCCAAATCTAACCCCACTCAATAAATATCCTAATGAAGCCAAGCATTTTGGTGTTTGCTTGCACCCCGCCAATTCGGAAACAAAATCGTTATGAGACAGAAACCTACACATTTAGCGTACAAGGAGAAACAAGCAAGTGCCCAAAAATTACACTTACGACGACGCAGGAGTAAACCGCAAAAAACGTGTGGAATCCAAAAAAGAACTTAAAAACCTGCAGGAAACCTACAAGCACAGCCTCTTTGACGGTGTAATGCATCTGCCCTACGGGAACATTTTTCCCATCGGCGAAAACACTTTTTTGGACCTTGCCATCGAAGGCGTAGGCACCAAAGTTCTCATAGCACAGCTGGCACAGAAATACGACACCATAGGCATCGATGCGGTTGCGATGGCGGTTAACGACGTAATCCGTTCGGGAGCTAAACCGCTTTCAATAGCGGATAACATTCATGCGCAAGCCAGTGAACCCACGCTGGTGAAGGAATGGCTAAAAGGCATCATTCAAGGAGCAAACGAATCCGAGTGCCCAGTTACAGGCGGAGAAACCGGCGACGTAGCCGAAATAATCAAGGGCTTAGGAGAAAACGCTGGTTTCGACATGGTCGTGGCATCGGTGGGCAGGGTTGACCGTAAAGAACTCATCACGGGCGAAAACATCAAGCCGGGCGACCCCATCATCGGTTTAGCCAGCAGCGGACTCCACAGCAACGCCATAACGCTGGCGAGAAAAATTCTCTTCAAGCAGTGGGGTGGAAAATACCTGCCTAACGACGTTCCAGAAGGGTTGGACAAGGAAGTGGTTCTTGAGATTTTGGAGCCCACGAAGATCTACGTTAAACCAGCCTTAAAACTTGCCCGCGAAGTCAAGATAAAGGCGGCGGTTCACATAACGGGCGATGCTTACTTGAAATTCAACAACCTCGTCAATTACTCGCCGGGCATCGGCTTTGAATTCAGCAATTTCAAACCTCATCCGATCTTTGGTTTAATCCAGAGAACCGCGGCTGAACTGGGCTTCACTATAACGGATGAGGAGATGTTCAAGACTTTTAACATGGGCTGGGGCTTTGGCATCGTAGTAGACAAGGCAGACACCGAGAAAGCATTAAGCACACTGAAGCAGGCTGGCATGAACCCCGAGGTAATCGGCAAAATAACTAACAAACAAAAAGTCGTAGAAATAAAGTACAAGAACAAACACATGGTTTTCACGTAAAATATTGCTTTTTTCTTGACGAAAGCGTTTAAATCCCAAAGCATAATTTAAAGGCTTATGAAATACGTTGCTAAAATCGAGGTTAGCCTCAAACCCGGACACAGCAACCCGGAAGGCGAAACAACATCGCGTTTACTGGTGGAACTCGGCTACAAGGTGCAGACGGTGGACGTCAGCAAACTCTACACCGTACACCTCGAAGCATCGTCACTTGCCGAGGCTAAGGCGAAGGCGGAGGAAATGAGCAAACGCCTCCTCGCAAACCCAACCAAAGACAACTACACCATAAGCGTCGCTGAAGCCAAATGAGCACCTCCCTCTTTGTAAAACGCGGCGCTGCAATCGAAGCTCAAACAGCCAAAGCCACCGACGAGCAACTAGCCGAAATCAACGGCGAACTCGCATTGGGCTTCAGCATGCAGGAACTAAAGGAAATTCAAGCCTATTTTAAAACAGAAAACCGTAACCCAACCGACGTGGAACTCCAAACCATCGCCCAAACATGGAGCGAACACTGCTGCCACAAAACTTTCAAAGGCAAAATCCTAATCGACGGCAAAGAAATAGACAGCCTCTTCAAAACCTACATCGCCAAAGCTACCAAACAAATCAGGGCGCCCTGGTGTGTGAGCGTATTTGAGGACAACGCGGGCATAGTCAAGTTCGACAAGGGCTACGGGATAGCGGCTAAAGTGGAAACTCACAATCACCCGTCCGCGGTTGAGCCTTTTGGGGGCGCAGCAACAGGTGTAGGCGGCGTTATCCGCGACATTTTGGGCGTGTGGGCTGACCCCATCGCGTGCACTGACGTGTTGGGTTTTGGACCCTTAGATTACGATTACAAGAAACTTCCAGCAGGCGTTAAACACCCAAAGTACGTGTACATGGGTGTGACCGCGGGCATCAGCACCTACGGCAACAACATGGGCATCCCAACCGTCAACGGCGCCATATACTTCGACGAATCCTACACGGGCAACGTCACCGTGTACTGTGGTTGCATCGGACTCTTACCCCTGAATAAGTACGCAAAGAATGCTAAAGTCGGCAACGCAGTGGTCCTGGCAGGCGGCAAAACAGGGCGCGACGGCATCCACGGCGTAACCTTCGCATCAGCTGAACTCACAGAGAAATCGGAGGAAATCTCGCGTCCAGCCGTCCAAATCGCAGACCCCATCGAAGAAGAAAAAGTTAAACGCGCCATAATAGAAATTCGTGACTTGCAGCTTGCTTCAGCCGTGACCGACATAGGCGGCGGAGGTTTATCTTCGGCAGTCGGCGAAACAGCAGAACGTTTCAACTGTGGAGTAACAGCGGACTTAGGTAAGGTACCGCTTAAGTATCAGGGTATGGCGCCGTGGGAAATTTACCTTTCAGAATCACAGGAAAGAATGCTAATAACCGTACCGCAGGAGAATTTGGAGCGGGTTATGGCGGTTTTCGAGAAAGAAGACGTCATAGCAACAGCGATTGGAACGCTGACAAACGAGAGGCGCCTAACACTTACTTACAACACAGAAACTGTCAGCGACATAAACATGACTTTCCTCTTCAACCCATGCACGAGCAGCAAAGTTGCAACCATCGAAAAAACAACATTCACCGAACCAAACCTCCAAGAGCCAGCAAACCTAACCGAAACCCTATTGCAGCTGCTTGCCGCCCCAAACATCGCGAGCAAAGAAAGCGTCATACGCACCTACGACCACGAAGTAAAAGGCAACACAACCCTCAAACCGCTGCAGGGTGAGTATGCTGGACCAAACGACGCCGCAGTGCTGAAACCGCTAGATGATTCAATGAAGGGTTTGACAATTTCATGCGGAATGAACCCGAACTATGGAAAAATAGATGCTTACTGGATGGCGGCTTCAGCAATTGATGAAGCCATACGCAACAACGTTGCGGTGGGCGGACGAAGAATCGCGCTTCTGGACAATTTCACATGGGGCAACCCAGAGAAACCAGAGCGCCTTGGATCACTTGTGCGGGCGTGTCAGGCATGCTACGAGTTCTCGGTTGCGTTTAAGGCTCCTTTTATTTCGGGCAAAGACAGCTTATACAATGAGTCTCCGCTGGGTCCCGTGACGCCGACTCTGCTGATTACTGCGGTTGGCGTGATTCCCAGCATCCAATCCACCGTATCCATGGACCTCAAAGCCCCAGGCAACCTGCTCTACATCATCGGCGAAACCTACAACGAACTGGGCGGCTCCGAATACTACAAACTCAAAGGCTACCTTGGCGCAAGCGTACCCAAAGTGAAGGGCGCAAAAGCCAAACGCACATTCAGAGCAGTCACACAAGCAATCGACGAAGGCATGGTGAAATCGTGCCATGACCTCTCAGAAGGTGGGTTGGCGGTGGCAGCGGCGGAGATAGCGTTTGCAAGCGGCTACGGCTTAGAAATAGACACGCGCAAGATTCCAGGCAAAGAGCTGACGCGCACCGATTTTGTTTTGTTCTCTGAATCCAACAGCCGCTTCCTAATCGAAGTCGCAGAAGCGGACGAGGAAGATTTTGAAGCTCTCATGAAAGGCAAGAACTGCGTCCTAATCGGCAAAGTAACCAAAGAACAGAAGCTACTGATCCAAGGCTTGAACGGAAAAATTGCTGTAGACGCTTCCCTTGACAAGCTTCGGCAAAGCTGGAAAAAAACCCTAACCCCAGAGGAGGCACCACAATGAAAATTGAAGAAATCAAAGTCTGCATAATGCGTGTGGGCGGCACCAACTGCGACGCTGAAACCCAACGGGCATTCCAAGAGTTGGGCGTGCAAGCGGAATCCGTCCATGTTAACGAGTTAATCAAACGCCGCAGCCTAATGGATTACAGTGTGCTGGTGTTTCCAGGAGGCTTCTCGTTTGGCGACTACGTTCGTTCTGGAGTAATTTTTGCAAGGCACCTCTCCGCGAACCTCAACAAAGAAATGGAAACTTTCATCGACGAAGGCAGACCCATACTGGGCATATGCAACGGCTTCCAAATCATGGTCGAATACGGTTTGCTTCCAGGGTTTAAAGGCGTAAGCGCCTACCCCGAAGCTACATTGACAACCAACGAACCAGCAGGATTCAAATGTCAATGGGTTCATCTCAAACAAGAAAACAAGGGCAAATGCGCTTTCACCAGCAAAATCCCAGTTGGAAAAATAATCAATTTACCCATCGCACACGGAGAAGGAAGACTGCTGTTTCCCAAAGAGAAAGAAGAGGCATTGCTAAAGACCTTGATCGATGAGGACATGTTGGTTTTCCGCTACTGCACCAAAGACGGCACAGTGGCCAACGGCGCATACCCTGCTAACCCCAACGGTTCATTCTACGACATCGCAGGCATCTGCAACAAGGAAGGCAACATCTTCGGCTTAATGCCCCATCCCGAACGGGCGATGTATTGGTGGCAACAACCCGACTGGACACGTCAACAACAGATGCTCGAGTACGGCGACGGCAAGTTAATTTTCCAAAGCATCATCGACAAACTAACCAAGATAAGCTAAATCCTTGGCGTAGGGCAAACCCGCACGGGCACCCATTGCCAATACGTTTCGGGAACCAACAAAATTGCCCAGTTGACCGCATTCGTAAAGGCTTTTTTCGTGGATTAAGCCATAGAGAAAGCCCGCATTGAAAGCGTCTCCTGCGCCTGTGGTATCGAGTGCTTTAACTTTGAAGGGTTCCACGTTGAGATGTTCTTGGCCATCAGTAACATAACAGCCTTTGCTGCCAAGCTTCACTGCCACAATCTTAACGCCCATCCCAATCATGAAATCGGCGCCTTTACGGAAGTCTTCTTCGCCTGTTAATAGTTCAAGTTCAGCAGCGTTAGGCATTAAAACGTGAGAGTTCTTAATTATGGGTTCTACGACTCCGAACCCCTTTTGCGCATACACAGAGCCCGGATCAAAGCTGATTTCGACCCCTTCAGGCAGGGAACTTAAGAGTTTTTTTTGTGCACGGAACGATTTTTCACCAACAAAAGAGGATAGGTGGATGAGTTTGGTTTGAGAAATATATTCATATTTAATGTCTCTTGGCTCAATTAAGTCGTTAACGCCTGAGTTAATGTAGAGGGTTCTTGCGCCTGTTCTGTCTACAAAACCCATCACTGAACCGCTCCTGCCCTTTGTCATCTCAACAATTCCGTTAGTGTCCACGACTTCCGCTTTGAAACAGTCAAGCTGCAGTTTTCCTTCGCGGTCGTTAGCAACTTTTCCTATGAACCCAACTTTGCAGCCAAGCCTAGCTAGGCCTACAATCGTGTTTGCAGCTGAGCCACCGCAGGCTTCCTTGTAATCTTCGATGAAGCTTTCTTTTTCAGCGGTTGCGAATTTTTCAACTTTGAAGAGCATGTCAACGTTGAGTGCTCCGAATCCGATTACGTCAAATTTTGTCATGGAAACAATTCCTTTAATTGAATTTTGTGTTCGCCGAGTTTGCCGCCGTAGTTGCCCGCGAAAACCCGCACGACGCCATCTACGTCTAATACTGCTTTTATTCCTGTTTTGGTGGCTTCTTTAACGGCGTCTAAGGAAATGCCGTCGAACACGATTTCAGCTATGTATCCGACGCCTTGTGGAACCTTAGATTCCTTTCCTAAGCGTGTTTTGAGCGATGGGCAGTAGAGGTGGTTGGTTGTTGGCCCTATTTTGGGGAAGCGCGTTTCTGGTTTGGAGCCTGCCGAGCAGATGTCAAAGGTCGTCACTACCCCGTGGACTTTGTGGATTGCCTTTAATGCTCTGGCGCCCGCGTCGTTGAGTGCCTGTTTTGTGGTGCACATTATCCAAAAGTTTCCGCCCATAACGCCTTTCGCGTAACCAAGATAACGTTCGATGACGAAGTCTGGAACCATCAAAGGCACAACGATAACTTCCCTTCCATGCCGTTTCTCGACCCATTCATAGCCGTCGCCGCAGTGGCCTACACTCTCCATCATGTCCAGCTTGCCCTCAGACCTCGGCAAAGCATCGAACACTGCGGTGAAAGGTTTGACTAGTATGTCTTGGCGGATGCGGTAAGAGAGCTCTGTTTCGAATTTTTTGAGCGATTCAGCGAATGTTTTTTTGGGGTTGATTTCTCCCCAGAACTGCAATATGGCGCCCACGCGTTTGTCTGGGGTTTCGTTTGGGGGTAAGTATTTTTCTACGCCGCCTTCAGTTCTGCCGATTACAACCGATGGTGTAGCGGTGGAGTCTTCAGCTGCCTTACGCAGGGTTTGTTCATCGTCCGCAGTAACGATTACCCGACAAAAAATTCCAGTGAACGCTTCAGCATAAGTGTCTTCGATTACTGCTTTACCCATTTATCCGAGTCTCCCGACGGCTACACCGCGAACCTTCATCCTAAACGCGCTACTCTCATTTATGAGTGATTCCTTATTTTCAGCTGTTACTATTTGAACTTTAGACAAACCGTTTAGGTGCACTGCGGAAAGCTGTTTGAGTAAAGCCGCGTCAACATTATTTTTTGTTAGTGCGCTACAGTTCCATGAACCCAGTGCTTTCAGGGTTTTTTCTGTGCCCAACTTGCAGAACAAGTCAGCAATAACAGCCGTTACAAGGTTACTTTCTGACTGCACAGCCACTTCAGCATTCTTCACCGCGTAACTGTTGCCATTGAAAGAAACCGTTAAGCCGCCGCTTGAACGCACCAGTTTGAAGGCTTCAACATCCGTTATGCTGTCGCCCACATACATCACGTCTCCCAACTCTGTACCTAAGCGTTTGGCGATGTCGCGGATGGCTTCAGCTTTCTGTTTCCCACCAACCGTCACCACGTCGACGAGGCTTCTGCCAATGAACATTTTGGGGATTTCGCTCCAGAAAATCTCATCCAAACGTCCTATAACTGCTTGGTCGATAGGCTTAAAATCTTCCAGGGTACTTGCGGCTTTGGGAATTTCAATCGGGTGCATCTGCGCGATTTCCTGTGCTGTTTTTTTTAGGCGGTCTTTTTCCTGTGGGCTGATGGCGCAGTGGTCTAGGCTGATCTTGGTGCAGTAGGTGTTTTTGTACGGGAATTTGACTGCTCTGCACAGCGCTTTGATGTAGTGTTCGTAGCTTGTGCTGACGATGAAGGCGTCGGCTATAGCCTGTATGTGATGGAGGACGGCTGGGGTGTTGGCGATTAGGAGGATGTTTTTGGCGGAAAAATTCTCCATCTGTGCGTCGGTTATGCCATAGGATTTAAAGAAGGGCAAAATTAGTTTCAGCGTGCTACCTGCAGAGTAACCTGGTTTATGCAGAACATCCGCCAGCACGTCGTCGTAAAGGCTTATGTTTGTGAATAGTTTGTCGCCGTTTGGAATAAAGTTCTCTGATAATTCGAAGGCGTTGTCGTTTTTGGATATGGGTCCTTCACAGTCGGAGACGAAGACCCGCGTCAAGCGTGGCGCCTCAGCTTCTCCATGTGGTTGACACTTTTTTGGATGTGTTGTTTTGCCGCGACGTCAGTGCGGTTCCATAGTGCGCCGCCAGTTATGGCTTTAGCTCCTTCCTGGCTGATTTGGCGGGCTTCTTCGATGCTTCCACCGATGCCAAGGATGCCGATTGCGCGGGATTTTAATGCGTAGTTTTTGCCGCCGCGCAGTTCCATGGAACCCGGGTAGATGCGGATGTTGTTTCCGTATTTTTTACTCAGTAACTGCGCTTTTGTGAGGTCAACTGGCATGTTGACTGCATCTTTGTCCACTTGGTTGGGAAACACGTCTGCGTAGCCGCCGTAGCCAGATGGAACTTTATAGGTTAAGACCGTCGCCGCCTTTTCCAATTCCACACTTGTAAGGTTGCCTTGTGCCATTTTGAGGCAGACATCGACGAAGTCGTCTTTGATTATTGGGAACAGGTTGATTATTTCTGGGTCGCCGGGTCGGCTGTTGATTTCGAGGATTTTGATTCCTTTGCCTGTGTGCATGAAGGCTAAGTACAATGGGACGCCGCGTAGCGCGGAATCATCGGTTATTTTTGCTTTCCAGCCCTTGAAAACCTTGTCGGCTAACGCAAGCTCCTGGTCTCTTTCTGCCGAGGTCAAGAACGGCAGCCAATCAACCACGTCTTTGTAGGAGCCCATGCCGCCTGTGTTCGGACCTCTGTCGTCGTCGAAGGCGCGTTTGTAGTCGCGGGTGTCGGGCAGCGGAATGAAGTGTTTGCCGTCGCAGAAACCCATGCAACTGGATTCTTCCCCATCAATCTTTTCCTCTATGATAACTGAGCCGTACTGGAAGTTGGACATGAAATGCTCAAACAATTGCTCGCGGTTTGCGAAGTGGTCTCCCCAGACACCGACGCCCTTGCCCAGTGCAGGCTTATCAGGTTTGACGACAGCTTGGTTGTCCAGTTCATCCAGCCACTTGTAAACAGCGATACGAACGTCTTTTCCCTTGTAGTCGACTGGGTGAAAAATCTGGAAACGCGGGTTGGCTTCGGGCGCAATCTCCTCGAAGAGCACACGCTGAGCAATCTTGCTAACTTCGATGGCGTACTCTTGTTTGGGACAAATAACTGGGATACCTGTGCGTTTCTCGATTAAGTCGCGTATGCCCTCGATTATGGGTTTCTCTGAGCCCACCATGACAAAGTCGAGTTTATCCTTGTTTTCCTGTGCGAACTTGCAGATTTCTTCGATGTCAAGGCTTGGAATAACCTTGTGTTTTGCAGCTTTTTGTGCGTTGAAGGGGTTGCATTGTTTGTCGGCAACATAAAGTTCCACTTGGTATTTTCTGCTTCGTAAAAGTGCATCTGCCATGGCGACTTCCCGTGCGCCGTAGGAAACAACTAGTACACCGATTTTTTCCATCCAAGACACCTTACTGATAGACAGTTGAGGGAACGCTTAATAGCGATTACGGCTGAACTTCTTCGGATTCGTAGATTCTTGTTTTTTCTTCGTAGCCTTCTTGGAACCGCTTCTTCATGACGTTAGCCATTTTCTGCGCACACGGCGTCGGGTACTTGCCTGTTACGCATGCTAAGCAAAGCTGGTCTTCCGTTTGTCCTGTAGCGCGTATCATTCCCTCGATGGACTGGAAGCACACTTTGTCGGCGCCTATGATTTTGGCGATTTCCTCCGCGTCGTTCTTTGAACCGATGAGTTGCCCGTAAGTGGACATGTCGATGCCGTAGAAGCATGGTCCGATGATGCGCGGGAAAGTTACGAAGAGGTAAACTTTTTTGGCGCCTGCTTTGCGCATTTTTTCTATGATGACTTTGGTTGTGTCGCCCCGCACGATGCTGTCTTCGGTCACTATGACTCGTTTGCCGTCTACTTTGGGGCCTAAAATATTGATTTTTTTGTCGATGGTTGAGTATCGTTCCATGTTGAGCAGTATAAAGGCGCGTTCGGTTACGTAGCGGTGGCGTCTGGATGCGCGTTCCCATCGCAGACCTGATTCTTCATGAACACCCATCGCGGAGTCGTCGCCGGTTTCAGGAACCGACATGATGATGTCGCTATCTTTGACTATTTCTGGGAATTCTTTCACGATGTTTCTTCCGAAATCTTCGCGCATTTCATAGACGTATTTGCCGTCAAACCTTGAATCTGGCCTGGCAAAATAAGCGTACTCGAAAGCACAGAATGCTTGACGGTAATTCTTGATGATTTGGGTGTGTTTGAAGCCTTCTTCTGAAACTGTGACGAGTTCGCCGGGTTTTAATTCGAAATCGCGGACAAACCCGTTCATGTCTAAGCTTACGGTTTCGGAGGAAAACGCAAAAGTTTTGGTTTCAGGGTCGTGTCCAGCGCACAGGGGTTTTATTCCATGCGGGTCTTTGAAGGCGAAGAAGTCGCCGTTGCCTGTTATGCCTGTTACGGAGAATGCGCCGTCTAAGCTTTCCATGGTTGTGCGGACTGCTGAGGTTAAGTCTTGGCCTTGTTTTAGGGCTAAAAGCATTTTGTGGCATACAAGGTCTGAGTCGCAGTTGTAGAGGAAATCGTCGAAGTTTTCAACCATTTCTTTCTTGAGCGGCATTGTGTTAACGATGTTGCCGTTGAATGAGAGAGCGAGTTTTATTCCGCCTGCGGAACCGACGACTGGCTGGGTGCCGTCTATTATGGCGACGTCATCGCATTTGCCAGAGGTAGTGTACCTCACGTTGCCGATACCGATGGATCCAGGTAGACGCCCAAACCACTCATGGATAGCGTTGGTCTTTAACCGCGGAACTAAATCCAGGGCTTTGTAGACGAAGAACTCGTTGTTGTTGCTCGTGAGGAAACCGTGCGATTGGTGACCCCTATGGTTTTGCGCACGTAACCCCCAGTAAATATATGGAAAAACTGGTTGTTTTTCATAGTTTATTACGCCAAAGATACCGCAGCCTATTTTTCAGTCCCTTCCAGCAGTAAATACTCATAGATTGCATTAAGGTGTTTATACGCTTTTAGTACAAATTTAAGTAAAAACCAGGGTATTTTTGACATAATTCAGATTGAAGCAAACAGCTGTATATAGAAAATCAATCTAAAATTTAAAAAATAAAATAGAAGAAGGGGGATGACTTATGGTTGCCATTTCTCTATGAGATACTTGGGTATCTCGCTGCTGTCTCGTGGGCCGACCATGACTTTCCAGCCGCTGAGTTCTTCGATTTCGCCGCTGATGCGTGAGGCTTTGCCTGGGATTATGAGTTTGCGGTGTTTGACTTTGCTTTCGATGCCGCTGGCTTTGATTGCGTCTGCGACTCGTTCGGCGGTTAGTTTGCGTCCTGCGACTCCACTGTCGATTGCTGAGCCTTCTGTTTCCACGACGATTAAGTAGGCGTTGAGTTTGTTGCTTTCGATGTCTGAGGCGACAGTGTAGTAGGTTAATGCAAAGTTTGATGTGAAGAGTACGGGTGAGTTTTCGTCTGGTGTGCCGTAGACTTTCAGGCCAGGTGCGACTGCGACTGGTTTGCGCGGGTCAGTGTAAATGTTTTGGCGCAGAACTGTGGTTGGTAGTAGTGACCATCCGTCGTTGCCGTGCATGATGAGTACGTCTGCATAGCGAACTATAAGCATGGAAGCTACGTAGGCTTCACGCCATTTGATTAGGTCATCTGCTGTGTCACCCTTGTCTACCCAAGCGACCATTGGTACGCCGAGTAGGGGTAAGCCTGCGAGTTCTTCGCCGCCTTTGGTGGCTGCTCTTCGAAGCATTGTAAAGTTGTTGATTGTGTCAGGTAAGCCTTCGTTTGTGAAGGTACCGGGGTCTAAGACTATGTCTTTTACGCCGTAAGCCAACAGGGTTTTTGCTAATGAGACTAATGTGGTTAGGTCGTTTGGTGCAGAAGCGACTATTGGGCAATTGTACATCAGTGCTAATTCTGCCATGTCTTTCCAGTTGCTTGAGTTTGCTGCGTATAGGAGGGGTCGTGCTTTTGGAGCTGCCATTAAGCCTGCCTCAGCTATCGCTGGGTTCAGGGCGCATAATATCATGGGTAACTTTGTGGTTTCTGAAACTTTTTTGACCACTGCTTTGAATTTGTCTGCATCTCCAGAAGTGCATCTGACTGCTATCATGTCCAATTTTAAGGTGTTGCCGATATATTCGAAAGTAAAGTTATCTGTTTTCTGGACGCGTGAAACAATTTCGCTATCAGACATCTCGTCAGTTACATCGATTGCAATAGCAGTTGGATTCTTGTATGTGAATTCATGGCGGTACATGACTAGTTTACCGCCGATTTTCTTTGCTTTTTCTCCCACGCCAACAATAATTTCTTTAACTGCTGGTTTTAGGATATCTTGGAGTTTTGCGTAGGTTTTTGCGTTCTCTGGTTTGAGTAGCGGTTTACAGCTGTCGAGTTCTACTTCGCGGTTGACAATTTTTGTGGCAAATGCCATGCAGTTTTCTTGGCCGCATTCTTTGCAGTTAGTTTTTGGAAGGAGTTTGTAAATGTCTATTGGACTCAGTTCTTTTAATCCAGCTTTCTTTTTCTCAGTCATGTCAACTTGCTCCTTATGGTTTTAATGTGACCCAATTAGCGTATTTTGATGGGTCTGCTTTTTTGTTGCTTGATAGGTAGTTGGTTACGTCTTTTAGTGTTTTTACGGCTGCTGGATGCATCATCATGAATAGGTCAACGCCTGCAAGCAATAATGTTATGGCTGTGGTTACTTCCCATAGTGGACCTCTGAGTTCGCGTGGTTCCCATTCAGCGGACATTTTTAGCCATGCTTCCCGTGCTGCCCATGCGTTAGTTGTGCCTGAAGACATTGGGTGGGCAAGTTCAGTGTCGCCCATTAAGCCTCCCATGCGTGCGCGTTCCATGTTTGTGAATGCATAGTCTAAACCATAGCCGAGTGCTGCGGTGGTTAAGTCCATGATTATGTCTTCTCTGCCAACATAGTCGTAGAGGCGTCTGTTGAGCTCACGTGCCAAGTTGAGGTCCATTGGTGTGAACGAGAGGATTGCGTGACCTGCTTTCTTGATGAATTTGGCACATTTCTCGACGTCCATATCGCGTGTGACGGAGCTGATTAGGAAGCGTTCACCTGGAAATTGTGCACATACTTCTTCGAAGACGGCTGTGTCTTTAACTGGGTCTCCGCATCCGCCGATGACTAATGGTACATCCACGGCTTGCAGGACTTTCTCGATTGTTCTGCATGCGTCCTTGGGTGATGCGTCTTTGAGTAGCGGGTCAACACTGATCAAGTGCATAGTAACCATGTCTGCGCCGAATTTTTCGACCGCAAGTTTTGCCCATGCTGCTGGATCTCCGACGACGTCTTTAACGTGCATCTTGACGGCCTTTGACAGTGGGACTTCCATGTCAAAAACATCTAGGGTGATGACTGGTTTGTGTGGCATAGGTCGCTCAAAAGTGTAGAAAGCAGGAGAAATTTCTCCACCTATGGTGAGTGTTTTTCCGCGTGTGCCGCCTTCGCTTCTTGTTGCCCCAAGTTTTACTTCAGAGATTTTGTTTGGGTAAGTTTCGATGGGTGGTAGGAAAGATGCTTGTAGCATGCTTGTGGGTTTTCCGCCTGCGATGCCTGGAAGCTTTAGTTTGGGCATTAATTGACCTGCTGCGCCTGCTTCGAAAATGATTTCTAGGTCTTTGACGTCCATTTGGAAGTCTTCCAGTTCGATTGTTTGGAATTTTGCAAGTGCTTCCAATAGATCGTCGCTTAGCTGTAGTCCTTCAGCGTCTTTCTTTTTGTCGTTGTCGTTTTGGGGCGTTTGAATCACCGTTTGTCTTTGTTATCTTTGCTGTCTTTGACGGTTGTGATGATGACTTTGTTAGCGTAGATTTTTGCGTCTTTGAGTATGATTTTGAATCCGCCGGCCATTATTGGGAGTGATCCTGCTGTTGCAACTGGCATCATGGTGCCTGCTGCTTCTTCGTTAAATTGGATCGCTGTTGTTTCTGCTGCGGGTGCTGCGTCTGATTCCCATTTTGCAACGACTGGATGGTTCTTTGCCTTTAGGAAAGCTTTGAGTTCGTCAATGTTCTTTGCATCGTCTTCTGTTGCGACTTTGTCAACGACGTCTTTGGGTATGAATTCATTTATTTTTTCTTTGACTTCTTTTGGTATCCAGACAACTCGGTTCCATCCACCGTCTGCGGCAAAGAATTTTTTGCTTCGCATATATTCGATGGACATTCCATGGAATCCGTCGATTTGTCGTCCGCCTGCTGCTGAGTCGGCGATGGTGCTGAAGGGTAAGCCGTTTACGGCTGCTCCTTTGAATGCGCGGTTAACTACGCCTAATCCGTCGACTTCGGGGATGTAGAAGGTTACTGCTTCGAAGCATCCGCATGAAGTGTGTGGGTGATCGAATGCTGTGTAGAGCCAGACTTGGTTAACTTCGCCCATGGTGCGTTTCTTGGCTGCTTCGTTGACGCCTGAGAATTCGCCTTTTTCTTCGTTGATTATTTCTCCTCTTGGGATTGCGAAGACTGGTCCTTTAGGATCGATGCTTGCTGATGCTTTGCCGTCAAACCAGCTGATTGCACCGCAGTTGCTGTATCTTTGTGGTGTGATTATGCAGACGTGGCTTGGTGCGAATGATTGGCAGAGGGCACAGCCGTAGAATGTGTCGACTTCTGAGTCTTTGAGTCCTCTGGCTTTTGCGTCGCGTGATTCGTATGCTTGCATTGCATCAGGGGTCATATCCTCAAGTTTTGCTGGGTCTGTTATGAAGGTAATTTGGACTTTTTCGATGATGGGCAGTTCACTCTTGAACAGGCGGTAGAGAACTTTGCCGATTGGTTCAAAGCTGTTTAAGCCTTTGGCGAATGATTTTTTGCCTATGCGTATCCAGAGGTCATAACGCTGGTTTAGGTGCATGAAGCCTTCGATGTAGTTTAGGTAGCCGTGGATTCGTCTTTCGATGACACCTTCGAGGCCTTGGTCGAGTTTTGCGCCTGCAGCTTCAACAAGGATACCGAATGGATATGCGCCACCTTCTTTCATGTCTTTTAGGTCTGGACCGATAATGGTTATTTTTCCATCGTCGATTTCATTCATGGGTTTTACTTTTGCTAATTCAAACTTTTGTTTGACTGTTGGTCCGCCGAGTTCTACTTGCATGTCGTTTCTTCGGATACGTTCTCCTTCGTAGATTACGCCAACTTCAACAGGTATATCTTTAAACATAGACATTTTTTAGTTTCCTCCATTAAATTTCTGGGTCATTATTTTAAAGTTTGCAGCCCATTCTTCAAGGGATGCGTTGAGGAAAGACCAAGCCGCGTGGACGTGGAAAAGATTGTCAAGGGTCATAGTTTTTAGGTCTGGTGCAAAATGCTTCATGCCTGAGAGCATCAATGACTCAACGTAGTAGGGTAACCCGACCAAAAGAACAAGGTCTGGGTGTCCTTTGCCGTCAAGTCCTTGCCATTCTGGATCGACTACTCTTTGACCGATTTCCATCGCGTTCATGAATGCTGCTGGTTGGTATCCGCGTTTTATGAATTCGCCAACCATGTGGGCTGTTGCTACGACTGGTACTTTGGAGGCATTAGCGAACTCGATTACGTATTCGATTAGTTGTTTGCCTTCCATGTACCTTTCAGTGGCGTTGCTTCCCACAATGAGAAGGGAACTTTGGGCTCTTTTGATCATCGCAACTGCTATCTCGGGTTTTGTTATGGGGTTTGCTTTTTTAGTGGCAGCTATTTCTCCACATTGCCATGGTTCACAAGACATAGTTTATCTCTCCATTTACTCCTTCATTTTTCTGACCATTCTTGGAAGCAAGGTTGGGTCCGGAATTATTGTTTCTTTCCAGTTGTTATCTGCTAAGATTTTCTCGAATTCCTCTTTCATGGTCATTGGGACATCAGCCATCGTTCTCACGTAAAGTGCAGGTCGTTTGGCATGACTCCGAGGTAGCGTTTGCTGAGGTCGACGTAGTGGCTTAGTTTTATGCTGCGTCCTTTCCAGGTGTCGTTGGGTCTGATGCAGAGTTTTGCGATTGCAACCATACATTCTTCTTTGGTTTCAGCCATGTTGAAGAGGTGTTCTGGTGCTGGTCCGACGTTAACTTTTTCGCCTGTGCGTGCATCGAGAACTTCCCAGTTTGATGGGTCTTCTTTTCTGCCAAGGAGCATACGGCGGTATTTGACACCGTGTGGACCGACGAGGACTGGTACACCTAAGCGCCAGAATCCTGCACCGATTGCTGCGGCTTTCTGGGAATATGCACCCCAAGCTAAGCCGACTGCGCCTAATCGGTTGTGGATGTAATCTGCGATTTCTTCGTAGTTACCCCTTAGTGAGCGTTTTGCGAAGATGTTTGCTACTTTGATTGCTGCACCCGCGATGTGGCTGTTTGCGACGCATGAACCGACGTTCATGACTCCTCCAGCTTCGAATCCACCTGGGAATTCTTCGTAGAGGGTCTTGCCTTCGCTGTTACGGTAGCTTCCTGCGGACATGGCTGAGCATCCTGATAGTACGACGATGTATCGCCTGCTTGCGAATTCTCTGCATATGTCGTAGACATCTTTGCCGCCTTTTGGATAGTTACTGCAACCAACGACTGCTACGATTCCCGGGATTTCTCCAAGGACGATTGGGCTGCCAACGTTGCGGATTTCGACATCTGAGACTGCTCCCCTGCCAGAGCGGCATAGGTTGTCTTCGCAAAGCATAGATTTTTCGCCTGCTTTAATGATGAGGCTGTGGATCATGATTTTTTGTGGGCATGCTTCTTCGCATCTTCCGCATCCGATACAGGTCTCGTAGAGGTCCGTCAGCAGTGTTAGGTCACTTTTTGCTGCTGCTTTCATTGCGGCTGGAATGGCGTAGTCTTGTGGGCAGTTGCGTTGGCAACTCTTGCATTGTGTGCAGGCCTTTGCGATTTGTGTGACTTCCTCTATAGATGGGAGAACATTCTTTCTCTTGCGGATTGGAGCGACTTGTTGTGCTACGCGGACTGCTACTTCACCGACTTTTTCTGGATCAAGGATTAGTACACCTGTGACTTTGCCGCTGACCAGGTCAGAGACGATTTCGTCTGCTGGGTCGTTTGTGCGGTTCTTGAAGCCCATGCAGTTCTTTTCTGAAGCTGCAATTACTGGAGCGTTAACTTTACCAGCTTCGTCATAGATGTCTGTTCGGATACATTGTTCATCGAGAACGACCACGTCTGCTAATCCTGCACGTATGAATCTAAGTTCCCAACTGATTGGACCGACGATTCTCGCACGGGTGTAGTATCTTGTCATGTCGTGTGCTGTGCAACATAAGCCGACTATTTCGATTTTATCGTCAGCTTTGGTTTCTTTTGCGTATTCGATTATTCCGACTGATGGCATAACGTTGTGGCCGATACACATGATGACTGGTTTGGTTCGGTCGACGCTTGCGATGCCGAGCTTTACGAGTGGCGCTTCGGGGTCAGCTTTCGGGTAGCCTAAGGCGGATATTTGTGCGATGTCGCCGACTTCCATGCCTACGTGGTCAACCATACCGACGTGCATTGCTTTTGATTCGAAGTCTAAATTGTTGCCTTCTTGGCCTGTGTGTCCGACTGCAAGAACTTGGGTAATTTGCTCTTCGGTGTAAGTTAAGATATCGTCTAAGTCGCCGAGTGTTTCAGGTTTTATGCCAGTTACGAGGCGGCTGACTGGTGCTTCAACTTTTATGTTTAAGCCGCCGACGTTTAATGGGTATCTGCGACCATATTTTTCAATTAAAGTGTGAAGAAGATGACGTGAGTGTGCTGTGTGGCAGGCTGCTCCAATTGCACAAGCTAACATCACAATACGAGAAGATTGGGTTGCGATATCTAAGCCGCACGCGCCACGTTTGCCAGCTGTCAAATCGCATTTGCCAAAAGTGCAAAGGCAACAAAGATCGCAGTCGGGCATATAGAAGGGTTTGTATTTCGTGAGAAGCTTCATGTCCCAATCCCGAAGGGCAGTCATGGAGGGCATTGGGGTTGGACCCATGGGCTCGTTATAGTTGTCGTTCATAACTTTGCCGATGGATAATTCAAGATTTTTAATGAGACCGCTACCGGTCTTCATTTCGTCGATTTTTACATGGACGTTTTTACTAGTCAAATGTGAAACCTCTGTAAAGGTTTACAACAATGCTTGATGACATACTTTTTAAACCTTTCCAGATTCCGTAAGCAAAAGTCACGGTCGAGTCATAAGTATGCAAGAGGTAAAAAAAATTACGTAAAGAAATCAGGGCTACAAATAGCCCAAGGTTTTGAGGATTTTTTGCACCGAAATGTATGCTTTGTTGGTTTTTGGCAGGTCAAGCAGGGACTTTCCGTTTAAAACATACTCATCAAGCGTCTCGTCCGCCTCGATTTTTCCCAGGTACTTATGTTTCAAGTCATCTTCAGCTTGCTTTCCCAGTTCTGCAGGGAAACGATAGCCGCCGACTAAGTAAAAGTTTTCAAATTTCATGTCAACTTCTTTGGCTATTTTGATGGCTCTTCTGACGTGGTCTTGGGATTTTTTTGAGTGATCCAGGATGTCGAATATGTCATTGACGTCTGAGGTTATTCGCCTATTAAGGTTTTCAAGTCCTGCGGGAGAGTCGACGAGTACGTATTTGTAGTTTTTAGTTAACCCTTCCAACGCGGCTTTTAAGGCGGAGTTTGGCATGCAGTAACAGCCCTCAACCCATTTAGTACCAACTGCGAGGAAATCGAAGTTTTTGCTCTCGTAAAGGCCGTTTTCCCAAATGCGGCTTTCAATACGCTCTCTCGGGGGAACGCCGACTGTGGTGCCTCCCTGCTCGATAAACGTGCTAACTAAAAGGTCAGCGATGGTGGATTTCCCTGCTTCTTTAAGATCTATTCCGAGCATTTCAGCCAAATTCTGGTCTGGATCTGCATCGACCAGCAACAAAGGTGATTGACCGCTTTCAACGAAGCATTTAGCCATAAGTGCGGTGAAGCTGGATTTTCCTGTTCCACCCCGACCAACAGTAACCAAAGTTTTCATATCAAAACAACCTCAAGTTTGCGCCTGTTTTCTTAAGCAAAAACTCTCATATATTGTATATGGTTTAATCAAGGCTATTTTCTTGTTTTTAGAGCTAAAGAAAATGAGGGTTGTTAGGCTGAGTCTACCCAAGGATTATTTGGCGCATGAAAGTGCCGCACCACGTATAATCCATGGCTTGCCCCGTTGCCCCGTTGATGCCCACCATGCCCACTATGTTGCCGTTGTTATCGGTGATTTGCATTGCGTAGTATCCGTAGTAGGTTGTTATTGCTCCGACTGTTGTCCCCGGGTAGTTTGTATTGAGGAATTGCTGTGCGTTGATTTGTGCTTGACTAACGCTGATGGGCATTGCTGTGGTCGGTGTGCCTCTGAGCCAATTCATCATGCCGCCGCTGCCCATCATTCCGCCGTATCCGCTATAGCCAGTAGCTAGGTAACCCATCATACCTTTTGCTCCAACGACCCCGTATTTAGTGTCCCACATCATAGTTGGCCCCTGCATCGGAACGATCACCCCAGCGTACTTGTCCACTGAAAGTTCGAACGCGCCTGTGCTCGTGTCTTTTTCAACGATTTGCACGTAGTAGGTGTTGGTGTATTCCTGGACGGTTTTGACTGCGAGGTTGAGGTTCCCGATTTGTTCGAGGTAGGTTTGCGCTATTGATGCGGCGTCGTTTGGGGTTAATTCAGTTGCTGCTGTTTGGGTAGGCGGGGTGTTGTGACCATTGGCGGCGTAGTTGTTGTAGCTATTGGCGGCGTAGTTGTTGTAGCTATTGGCGGCGTAGTTGTTGTAGCTATTGGCGGCGTAG